>ERZ791612.18-NODE-18-length-129116-cov-63.372816_pt1 | contig 129116 bp, 110 predicted proteins | sample MGYA00509963_ERZ791612 | MGnify/ENA primary metagenome ERZ791612 (study PRJEB30046, sample SAMN00791906) | human gut metagenome | study: EMG produced TPA metagenomics assembly of the A metagenome-wide association study of gut microbiota in type 2... | reverse complement strand
TGTTGATTGTGATACCACGAGCTCTTTCTTCCGGTGCTTTATCAATGGAAGCATAATCCAGGAAGTTAGCTTTGCCTTCTTCAGCCAGTACCTTGGTGATAGCGGCGGTCAGGGTTGTTTTACCATGATCGACGTGGCCGATGGTGCCGATGTTAACATGCGGTTTTGTTCTTTCATAATGAGCTTTTGCCATTTCTTTCTCTCCTTATACAAAAAAGAATTTGCAAAAATAGATTTGCGCTTTTCTTATTATACATTGAAAGTCAACGGGAAACAAGAAATCAGCGCAATTCCATATGCATTTTCGGAAATAAAATGCTTTCTGCTATCTGCCCGAAAGGATAGATAACAGTAAAAAGAGCTCTCCAACGAGAACTCTTTTCTACGGTGTTTGGTGGCGGCTCAGAGATTTGAACTCCGGACACAGCGGGTATGAACCGCTTGCTCTAGCCAACTGAGCTAAGCCGCCATGGAGCTGATAACCAGGATTGAACTGGTGACCTTATCCTTACCAAGGATACGCTCTACCAACTGAGCTATATCAGCACATCTATATATAGGAAGTAATTAACATGGTGGCGGGGGCAGGACTTGAACCTGCGACCTTCGGGTTATGAGCCCGACGAGCTACCAACTGCTCCACCCCGCGATATTTGGTGGGCGGAATAGGATTCGAACCTATGAAGGCAAAGCCGGCAGATTTACAGTCTGCTCCCTTTAACCACTCGGGAATCCGCCCATATGGAGCTGGCAATAGGACTTGAACCTACGACCTGCTGATTACAAATCAGCTGCTCTACCAACTGAGCTACGCCAGCACGCAAGTGACGAAATATATTATACACAATTTCATTCATCTTGTCAAGAACTTTTTTCATTCTTGTTTGCTCACTCAGAGGTTTGTCCTCATCACGTTTATAGATTATACCATCAGGAGTCCTCTCTGTCTACCCCTTTTTTACAATTTTTTTGAAAAAGGTTTACGAAGAGGATGGGACATGATGAAATGCCGCTGCCCCAAGCCGGAGAGGAAGCCTTTTGTCCATAGTTTCCTGTTGCCATGATACGCCACGGCCCCAGGCCGGAGAGGAAACCTTTTGCCCATAGTTTCCTGCCGTTATGATACGCCAATGCCCCGCGACGGACGGGAAACCCTACCCTTCCGTAGATTCTTCGCTTCTCTCTGCCAGAGGGGTGTCCTTGGTGACGTCGCGGTTTAATACCTTTTTGGCGCCTTTCAGGAATTTGGGGCGGGGAATGAGGACGATATGGCCGCAGCCCCGGCATTTAATCCGCATATCGCTGCCCAGCTGCAGGACTTCCCATTCCTGGCTTCCGCAGGGATGTTTTTTCTTCATCTGTACAATATCGCCGATACGAAACTGAATAAATTTCATTTTGGATCTCCTTTGTTGAAAACAGATAGGGGGGCAGCTGCCAGCTGCTTATTTCCGGTCCAGGGATTCCTTTTCCGGCACCATGAGGAAACGGATAGGCAGGTAGGTGGCGCCGGCGGGAATGAAGCGGATATAAAGGTCCTTCCCCATGTCCCAGGTACCGCAGGAAATATAGTCTCTTTCGGTGCCGTTTCCAAACCAGCGCCGTCCCAGGCGGTCATCGGTGCGGTATACCCGAAGGAGCCTCGGATTGGTGCCGATCTGGAAGGTGCCCATGTACACGCCGCCCTGGGCGTTGATATATAGATTATACTTCCCGCTGCCGCTGTTATGGAAGGTCACATGATAGGTGATGCCGTAGTCTCCTGTGTTTTCCCTTTCCACATGGCTCATTTCATCCTGTCCTTTCTGGAAGGGATAGGAATTGCCGATGGAAATGTCGGCAGGTCCTTTGGCAAAGTTCCAGGTTTCGTTTTCCAGGTAAATATCTCTGGCAAAGGTGCCTCTCATTTCATGGGTATCCGGCGGAAGGGGCAGGGCTTTTTCCAGAGCCTTTTCCAGGTCTTTCATATCGCCGTCGGGAAGGATGGCGGTGCCCAGGGTGACGGGCTTCTTCGTTTCGATTTCTACCATGCCGCTGACCAGGTCTTCCTCGGCAATGCCCTGGGGATCATCGTCAAAAAGGATGGTTTTCTTTCCCGGAAGGAGCGTGACCGTTTCCGGCTTTTCTTCCTCTCCCACCGCTTCCCGGAAGGACAGGGTGGCGCCGGTGGGGATATAGCTGCTGCTGGCGTCGCCTTTGATCCGGCGGTTCACAGTGATGGGCTGTTTCTTGTCTGATTTTGCGTACACCAGCACCCGGGCAGGGCCGCCGGTTTCATTCACATGGTAATAATAGACCCGTCCCTTTCCGGGAGCGGCGGTGCCTTCATACAAAATGCCTGCCTGGTCTGCATACTCCGGGCAGTCGGAAAAAATCAAAGTGCCTTCTGCCTTCGTCTGTTTCAAAGGAAGGGTGGTATAGGTTTCATCCACCGGAGACGATGCGAAAGCAGTCATACCGCCTGCCATGGTCATGGCAGCGGCGAGGGATGCAATAGATTTTTTTAAGATGGACATGGGTTTACTTCTTTTCTGTATATATTTCCTATGCTATGTTAAATATTCCATAGACGGTAAAAGGTCCAGAGGGCTGTGGTGGCGGCATCGCCTTTGGGGCGATACCTGTAAAGCCTGCTGGTACGTGCTTTTTCCCCTCAGCCCGTTTTTCCGCTTTCTTCCATGGCCTGTACCAGGGATTCTATTTTTTTGAAGCGGTGGGCCAGACCGGACTTGGTAATGCCGCAGATGGCTGCCAGTTCGGAAAGGCTGGCGTTGGGATGGGAGAGCCGTACTTCGCAGGCTTCCCGGATTTTGGGAGACAGGGAGGATAAGGTATTTCCCTGCAGGAGCCGCTGCACCATGTGGGTCTGGTGAACGGCGGCATCCACTGTTTTCTGGAGGTTTGCGGTTTCGCAGTTCACCTGGCGGTTCACCCGGTTTCTCATGTCCTTCACCACCCGCACGCTTTCAAAGTCCAGGTAGCTCTGGCTGGCGCCTACGATCTGGAGAAATTCGGACACTTCATCTCCGTCTTTGATATAGACGATGTAATCGTTCTTCCTGTCGGTCATGCGGGCGTTCATGCGGAAGAAGGCCATGGTTTTGACGATTTCTTCTGCAAACCGCAGGGACTGGGTCACCATTTCCAAATGGTAGTCGCTTTGGGGACGGCTCACCGAGCCGCCGCCCAGGAAGGCACCGGCCAGGTAAGCCCGTTTTTCTTCGCTGCTTTCCAGGAAGGGGCTGTCGTCTACGCCGGCCATGGGGGAAAGGCCCATGGTGTTCAGGAAGGACAGGCCCATTTCAGAGGGCTGTACCACCAGGGTGTATACATTTTTCTTCCGCAGGCGTCTTCCCTGGCGCACCATGGCGCTGGGCATGAAGCCGAAATCTTTTTTCAGGTACACCAGCACCCGCCGGGCTACGGCGCTGTTGCCAGTGGAAAATTCAAGGCCCCAGCGTCCCCGGGATCCGGTAACGAATGAACCGCTCATGCGCAGAAGGGCCAGAAGCTCCGCTGTGCGGCAGGCTTTATCGTCCCGCTGGATGCGGGCCAGTTCATTCTTCACCTGTTCTGTAAATGACATTAATGACTCCTCTTCAAATAATCTTCCAATGCTTCCGGCGCAATATTGGCGGAAAGCAGGTTGTGAATGCGGACGATTTCATTGGAAAGCACTTCCGTGTCCTGCACGGCGCCCCGGCCCGGTCCCAGAAGGTCTGCTTCAATGAGGGCGGCTCCCAGGGATTCCACCTTCTTCCTGTCAATGGTGACTGGGAAGGCATGGACTTTTTCATATTTCCGAAGCACTTCCGGAGAGGGAGTGCCGTTGTTGGCCAGGACAAAATCCACCACCCCGCCGCCGATATGGTCTACCAGGGCTTTCAGATGGTCCCCCACCGTATAGCCTGTAGTTTCCCCGGGCTGGGTCATGACGTTGCAGATATAAAGCACCGGAGCACCGCTTTTCCTGATGGCCGAAAGGATTTCCGGCACCAGGAGATTGGGCAGCACCGATGTGTAAAGGCTTCCCGGCCCCAGGGTAATGAGATCCGCTTCCCTGATGGCTTCCAGGGCATCGCCCACGGCCATGGGCGCCTTAGGCACCGTGGTCATGCGGACGATACGCACATCCCGTCCGATTTTTTCAGGATAGGCAGAGATTTCCGATTCCCCTTCCACGATTTCGCCGTCGGACATTTTGGTCCGGAGGCGCACTTTCTGGGAGGTGGCAGGCATGACCTGGCCGCGGATATTGAGAACCTTGCTGGCCGCTTCCAGAGCGTTCTGCACGCTGCCGAACTGCTTTATCAGGGCTGCCAGGAAAAGGTTTCCCAGGCTGTGCCCCGCCAGTTCCCCTTCGCCGCCGAAGCGGTACTGGAAGATCTGCTCCAGCACCGTTTCCTTGTCAGCCAGGGCCACCAGACAGTTCCGAAGATCCCCGGGCGCAATGATTCCCATTTCCTCCCGAAGCCTTCCGGAAGAACCGCCGTCATCGGCTACGGTAACGATGGCGGTAATATTGGATGTTTTATTCTTCATCCCCCGGAGCAGCATGGACAGTCCATGGCCGCCGCCGATGGCCACCACCCGGAGTCCCCGGGACAGCTCCATGCGGGACAGGAGTTTCTTGGACACTTCCTTCTGGTCCGGTGCCAGCAGTTCCACCAGCCGCTTCATGAGCTTCCTCACGGCGGTGGTCATAATCCATAAACCCAGAATGACAAAGAGGGTGCCGCAGACCGCCAGGAACGTATAGCTGTAGCTTCCTGTCATCTGGAAAGCCAGCCCCAGCATTCTTTCTTCCATGATTCCGAAAATCTGGTAGTTCAGAATCAGTGTGGCGCCAAAGACCAGGAGGAGGATCCCCACTGAAAACAGGACCATCCAGCGCTTAATCGCCAGTCCCGGCCGGAGCCACTGCATGAAATGTTTCATCAAACCTCATCCTTCCGAAGAATCTGTCACATCATGCTCTATATGATTTCGGTGCAGGTCCCGGTGTTCCACGTTCACATGACCGAACTTTTCTTTCAAATGGCTGCCCAGTCTTTCCGTCACAAAGACAGACCGGTGCATGCCTCCGGTGCAGCCGATGGCGATGGTGAACTGGGTTTTCCCCGCTTTTTTGAAATGGTCCACCATGAAGTCCATGAAATCGTACAGTTTCCCCAGAAATTCCCGGGTCACCGGTGCCCGCTCAATATAATCGGCCACTTCCTTCACCCGGCCGGTGGAGTACTTGTACTCCGGCACGTAGAAAGGATTGGGCAGGAACCGGACGTCAATCACCGTGTCCGCATCGATGGGGATGCCGTACTTGAAGCCGAAGGAAAATACGGTAATCTGCATGTCCGTACCGCTGCCGTCCACGCCGAAGCGGCTGGACAGATATTCCTTCAAATCGCCGGTTTTCATGGCGGTGGTATCCACGATCACGTCCGCCTGGGCCCGGATGCCTGCCAGGATCTTCCTTTCCTGGGCAATGCCTTCCTGGATGCGCATATTTTTGGCCAGGGGATGCTGCCGTCTCGTTTCCATGTACCGCCGCACCAGGGCTTCATCAGAGGCCTCCAGGAAAACCACTTCATGGGGAATGCCCCGTTTCTTCAGTTCATCCAGCGCCTGAGGCAGGGCATCAAAGAAGGAACCGCCCCGGATATCCGTCACCACTGCCACATGGCGCGTATTGGATGTGCTTTTCCAGCAAAGGTCCGCAAACCGCGCAATGAGCACCGGCGGCAGGTTATCCACGCAGTAATAGCCCATATCTTCCAGTTTCTGCATGAAATTGGTCTTACCGGCTCCGCTCATGCCGGTAATAATAACAAAGCGGAAATCGTCCTGCATGGTTCATCCCTCCAGTACATATTTTTCAACAGCTCTGGCCACACCGTCCTCATTGTTGGACAGAGTTTCGTGGGCAGCAGCTTTTTTGGCGCTTTCCGAAGCATTGGCCACGGCAAAGGACCAGGGGGTCATGGAAAGCATGGATACATCATTGTTCCCATTGCCAAAGGTCATCACATGGTCTGTGGGAATGCCCCAGGAACGGGCCAGCTCCTCCACAGCCCTGCCTTTGGAGCATTCCCGGTTATTCATCTCAAAGAAGAAAGGCTTTGATTTCACCTGGTTCACCAGATTCGCATATTTCTCCTTCAGGAAATGTTCCACACCCTTCATCTTTTCCCCGTCATATTCGCAGATCAGAATTTTCGTAGGCGCCTTCCGGGGCGTCCAGAAATCATCCCCTGCCACATGAGCCTTCACGGCGCACTGCTTCTCATACTCGTCGGTGCGCCAGTCCCGGAAAGGCACATAAAGCTCATCGTCAATATAGGTATGGGCATACCAGCCATGGGCTTTGATATCGGAAAGGATGGCAAGGGCCCTGTCCTTTTCAATGCGCACATCCCTTATGATTTTCCCGCTCTCGCAGAGCCCTGTCATGGACCCGGTGTAGCAGATCACCGGCACATCGCCAAGGCCGATGGCCTTCCCCCAGGGACGGGCCGCCTGGAACATGCGCCCCGTGGCAATGACGATCTTCACGCCCCGGGAAAGAGCCCGGGCCAGTACCTGTTTCGTGTAGTCCGAAACGGAAATATCATCCCGTAAAAGGGTATCATCCAAATCAATGGCAATCATTTGTATAGAAGACATGGTATGCTCCTTGTAATCAATTGGACACGCCTACGAACGGTCAGCCGACAATAGGAAGGCCCTTTTATGTGCAGGCTAAGGGCCAACTTTGGCTGACTTGCGCATTCTATGCAGAATGCGCACATGAGGGTTGACGGGGCTTCGCCCCGAAGGTTCTTAAGGTTCTTAAGTTTGACGGCCCTTCGGGCCGAGGGTTGCGGATTGCCCTTCGGGCAATGCTTATAAAGTCAGCGTTACGGGATTTACTTTCAGTGTCATATGACATGATAAGCACTACGGTAATCAGCCACCTCCGGTGGCTTTCCCCCCTTTGGTGCCTTACGGCACCACCTTCCCGCCCCGCTGGGAAGCGTGTCACACGATTCTCAGGCCGCTTTGCTCCCTTACGAATCGTGTTCCCTTGCCACCTCGGTATCGGTCGGGCGACAAAAGGAAAGCGCCTTTATGGGCAGGCTAGGCGCCTTACTTCGCCCGACTTGCACATCCTATGCAGGATGTGCACAGTGGACAATAAAGCTCCGCAAAGCAATCCCTTCACTCAACGCATAGCGAAGAATAAAGTCCCCCCGCCGGGGGGAAGGTGGTGGCGCCAGCCACCAAAAGGGGTGCATTTCCCTCGCCCGCAGGGCGGTTGTATGGTTTTATACAAACTGGCGCCTTCTATAATTTAGAGGCGCTTCACCACTATTATACCATAGGAAGAAACGCCCGAAGGCGTGGGCGGAATCAGCAGGAGGGGAATGAAGAAAAGAAATTTTTCCCCTCTTTCTATTAGAGCAGCTTGATCAGTGCTTCCGTTTCTTCTTCGGTGGTAGCCCAGGAGGTGGCAATGCGCATGACCACTTTGTCTCCTTTATTTTCCCAGAATCCCATTTCCACTTTTTCGGAAAGGCGCCGGGCCTCTTCGTGGGTAAGGGTCAGGAAAATCTGGTTGGTGCTGTTTCTCACGTCCTGGACGTATCCTTTTTCATCCAGGGCCTGTCGGATGCGGTCAGCCATTTCATCGCCGTTTCTGCCCAGTTTTTCATAAAGGCCGCCGGTGAAGAGGGTGTCGAACTGCAGGCCTGCTGCCCAGCCTTTGGCCAGAAGGGCGCCGTGCTGTTTCACCATGGTGAAGAAATGGGGCACTCTCCCTTTTTTCGGGAATACCACTGCTTCTCCCAGAAGGGCGCCGCACTTGGTGCCGCCGATGTAGAAAACATCGGTAAGACTTGCCAGGTCCCTGAGGGTCACGTCATTTCCCCGGGCAGAAAGGCCATAGGCCAGGCGAGCGCCGTCTACGTAGAGCGCCAGTTTCCATTTCCGGCATACCCCGCTGATTTCCCGAAGTTCCTCCAAACTGTAGAGGGTGCCGTATTCAGTGGGCTGTGAAATATAAACCATGGCGGGCATGACCATGTGTTCATGGTTCTCATCGTTCCAGTAGGTTTCTGCCAGACTGTCAATGTCTTTGGCTTTGATTTTTCCTTCTTCCGCAGGAAGTGCAAGCACCTTGTGGCCGCCGTATTCGATGGCTCCTGCTTCATGAACGGACACATGGCCTGTGACAGCGGCAATGACTCCTTCATAGGGCCGAAGCATGGTATCAATGACAGTGGCATTGGTCTGGGTGCCTCCCACCAGGAAGTACACCTCTCCCTCCGGCGTTCCGGCAGCGGCTTTGATTTTCTCCCTGGCTGATTCCGATATCTCATCGGAGCCATAACCGGTGAATTTCCTGCCTGCCAGTGCCGCCAGTCTTTCAATGATTTCCGGCGCTGCCGTTTCCATGTAATCGGAAGCAAAATATAATTTTTCCATAGTTGTACCTGCCTTTTCTTTTTGCCCTATTGTATATCACAGAGAAGAGACTCTGCAAATCGTTTCCTGCCGCCATGAACCGCCATCGTCCTGGACCAACCAGTAAACTGCAATCAAAAAGGCCGTGAAAAATGGACAGTCCTTTTTTCACAGCCTTTTTGATTTCATCTAATCAGATTTTTCTTCCCGGATAGGCTTTCAGCCCTTCTCCCAGAAGATGGATGGCTTTCTTCAGGTCATCGCAGTTCAGCACATAGGCCAGGCGGGCTTCATCCACCCCTTTGCCCGGTTCTGCATAGAAACCGTTGCCCGGGGCGATCATCACGGTTTCCCCGTTTTCGTCAAAGTCCTTCAGAAGCCAGATGGCAAATTTTTCCGCATCATCCACCGGCAGCTTCACCATCACATAGAAGGCGCCCTTGGGGTCCGAGGAAATAACGCCGGGAATGGCAGCCAGACCGGCAGCAATGGTATCGCGCCGTTTCTTGTATTCCTGGTTCACCGCTTCCAGATAGGATTTCGGCGTATCGTAGAGAGCGGCTGCTCCCACCTGTTCCACCGTAGGCACGCAGAGGCGGGCCTGGCAGAATTTATTAATCTGGGTGGTAAAGTCATCATTCTTGCAGAGCAGGCAGCCGATGCGGGCACCGCAGGCGCTGTACCTCTTGGATACGGAATCCACGATAATGAGGTTGTCTGCCAGATCGTCATAGGTGCCAAAGCTGGTGTAGGCGCCGTCATAGACAAATTCGCGGTATACTTCATCTGCGATAAGGGCGAGGCCATGTTTCTTAACCACCGCCGCAATCATGTCCATTTCCTTCTTGTTATATACCACACCGGTGGGGTTGCCGGGGTTAGTCAGAAGAATGAGGCGGGTCTTGTTGGTAATGTACTTTTCCACCGTTTCCTGGTCCGGCAGACGATATCCCGTTTCAGCGCTGGTAGGAACCGCTCTGACATGGGCACCGGCAATCTTGGCAAAGGAATTATAGTTGGCATAGAAAGGTTCAAACACCAGGATTTCGTCCCCCGGGTCGCAGAGCGTAAGAGCTGCCAGTTCCAGAGCTTCACTGCCGCCGGAAGTGATAAAAATGTTCTTTTCGCTGTACTCCATGCCCCACTCTTTATAATACTTCTGAATCTGGTGAATGAGGTGCATGTCCCCCTGGGAAGGACCGTAGGCTACCGTCTTTTTATTGAAACTGCGGATGGCTTCCATAAACTGGGGCGGTGTTTCAATATCGGGCTGGCCGATGTTCAGATGATAAATCTTCTTGCCTGCCTTCTCAGCTTCTACAGCGTATGGTCCCAGCCTGCGAATAGGAGAAGTGGTTAAGCTTAATGCTCTCTGTGAAATCTTCATCATAATCCCTTCCTGTCTTCCAAAATAGTATTCCATAAAACACAGAATTACACCTTCATTATATACCCTTTTTGATATTCCGCCATCTGAAAATTTCATAGAGGAATCGGAGAAAAGAAAAAGGCTGTCCCCTGGACAGGCAGCCATCATGGAAATCATGGAAATCTCTAATGGACACCGGGCCCTGAAAGATATAAATAGCAGAAGAGGCAGAGGGAAATGATATCTGCCGCCCTTTCAGCCCCCTTCCGGGATAACCGTCCCTTTCTCCGGAGAAGCACGAAAAAAGCTCTGTCATTTCTGACAGAGCTTCTGCTGTGGCGGAGAGAGGGGGATTCGAACCCCCGTGACGGTATTCGCCGTCAACATGATTTCCAATCATGCACCTTAAACCGCTCGGACACCTCTCCATGCTGCTTATTCCTGGCCTTGCGGCCAGCGCCTTGTTGTTTTCATCAGTGGTTGACTGACTTATGTAGTATACCAACGGATGCATCATATGTCAAGCATTTTTTGAAAATTTTTTTGATGAAATGATTTTATAGCTGAAAAAAGGTTTCCTGTGGTGGTAAATCCCAGCTGTTTAGCGCCGGACAGGAAACTTTTCGTAATGAGTTTCCCATCGCTTTGAATCGCCATCGTCCCACGCCGGATAGGAAACTCCATAAAAAAACAGGTGAGAAAATGATTTCCATTTCCTCGCCTGTTTTCTCGGCTTATGCTTTTTCTACAGAACCGGCTTCATGGCTCTGGCGCAGGTTACGGCGCCATGCATAGAGGCCGTAGTACAGGAAGGCGCAGGCAGCCGAGCCTACTCCTACCAGGGAATAAATGCCGGAGAAGCCCAGGGGACCTTTGAAGGCGCCCAGAATGTAGGGGCCTACGCCAAGACCCAGGTCCAGCATAACGAAGTAGGTGGATACAGCCACGCCGATGCGGACTTCGTCTACCAGTTTCACGCAGATGGCCTGTCCGTTGGACATAAAGGTGCCGTAGCCCAGTCCTACAAAGACGCCGGCCACAAGCATTTCCCAGCTTCTGGTGGTGATGGACAGAAGCAGAAGGCCCACTGCCAGGCACAGGAAGGTGGGGTACATGACGAAATCTTCGCCTTTCTTGTCAAACATGACGCCTGCTACTGGACGGATGATGGTGACAGACAGGGCATAGACCACAAAGAACAGGGTGCCGGCGGTCATGAGATGGAGTTCAGACGCATAGGTGGCCAGAAAGCTGAGGACGCTGGAGTAGCAGAGGGCTACGAAGAAGCCTACGATGGCAATGCCCATGACTTTCGGTTCCAGGAAGCTGGAAAGAGAAATTTCTTTCAGCTGAGCCCGGCGCTCTTCGGTAATCCGGATTTCATCCACTTTCATCACAAAGGCAGCCGCCAGGCAGGCAAGGACCACGGCCACGCAGAACATAATAATAATGCGGAAGGAGAAGAACTGCTGCATTATCATGCCCAGGAAGGGTCCGATGGCAGCTGCCAGGCTCATGCTGAGGGCATAGTAGTTGATGCCTTCGCCCCGGCGTTCTTCCGGAATCATGGCAGATACGATGGTGCTGGTGGCGGTGGAGGCAATGCCGTAGCCAATGCCGTTTAAGAAGCGCACCCCATACATGAGGGGCAGGGAATCGACGGCAAAATACATGCAGGTAGTCACCAGGTAGAACAGAATGCCGCCGTAGAGCATCTTTTTGCGGCCGTAAATTTCAACGGACCGGCCTGCTGCCAGACGCGCCGCCAGGGTGCCCAGGACGAAGATGCCTGCTGCCAGTCCCGCCTCGCTTACCGTGGCGTTCAGGGAGGAGATGGCTTCAGAAGCGATGATTACCACCAGCATATAGTAAATAATGTAAATCAGGAAATTAACAAGGGTGTCCAGAATGAACCCCCGGGTCCACAAACGTGGTTTGACTGCCATAATAAAAATCAACCTCTTTCTTGCAGTACATGGGAATAAAACGTTCTTTTCGCAGGGTTTCTGCGAAACACAGACCCCATTATACAAGCCTTTCCCCTTCTTGTATAACAGATAAAAAAGATGGGTGTTATCGCGAAAAGCGATAACACCCAAGGGGTCTGAATCATTTTTCTTTGATAGTACTGCTTTGGAAACTGGCCAGTATCTGGTTCACATAGTCCTGTATAAGGCGGGCTGCCGGATGGTCCTTCCGATAAATGAGGTAGCCCTCTGCCTGAAGGGGCACCTCCAGGGGATAAATCCCTTCCCTATGGCCCAGGGTCTTCAGCAGACGATCCGGCAGCAGGGCGCCGGCTTCATTTTCCTGGCAGTAATGGATAATGGCATAGGGCGAGGAAAGCCTGGCGGAAATCCGGTATTTCATGGGAATATCCATAAAGTAGTCCGTATAAATCCGGTTCATGTAATAGCTGGACGGGTAAAGTACCAGGGGACGCTCCAGAATTTCCTCCCTGGTCAGCGGTTTATCCCCCATATCCATGCGGGGCCCGTAGTACACCATATTATCCCGGCAGAAGCGGACGATGGCATAATCTTCCAGACTGGCCACGTCAGGAAGACTCTTTTCCACAAAGTAGGTGGAAACCACGTCCAGCCTGCCTTCGGTCATGGCCTGATGAATCTGGTAAGTAGGCATATCGAAAACATTCAGCTGCAGATTGGGATGAAGTTCCCTGAAACGGGCCACATGGCGGTTCATCTGGATATCCCCCAGAGACCGGAGAATGCCTACATTCAGCTCTGCCGGTTCTTCCACTGCCAGGCGGGTATCATCCACGATTTCCCGAAGTCCCTCCATCCACTTCCGGATGCGGGGAAGAAAACGCTCCCCCTCTTCCGTGAGATGGCTGCCCCGGGGAGACCGCTCGATGAGTTTTACCCCCAGAACGCACTCCAGATGCTTGATCTGGGCGCTGAAGGCGGACTGGGTAATATTGGCTTCTCTGGCAGCCCGGGCGAAATTGCCTGCCCTCCCATAGATGATAAAGCACTCCATCTGCTCAATGGTTGGTAAATTTTCCCGCATACCATCCTCCATACATGAAATACAGACTTTCCGAAATCAATAGACCACTTCCACCAGAACCAGTCCCTGAGGCGGCGCGGTAAAGCTTGCCGCGCTCCGGTCCTTCGCTTCCAGAATGGCAGGCATCTGTTCAGCCTTCTTCTTTCCTTCCCCTATTTCTACCAGGGTGCCGGTGATGATGCGGATCATATTCTGCAGAAAACCGCTGCCCCGATAATCTATAACCAGCTCGCCGCCGGAAAGGGAAAGAGAGATATCAGAGATACTGCGGACGGCGGATTTCTTGAAATGCCTGTTGCCGCAGAAAGAAGTAAAATCATGGGTTCCTGTAAGAAAAGCGGCGCCCCGCCTCATGGCCTCCACATCCAGCGCTTCTCCCAGCTGCCACACATAGCGGCGGCGGAATACATCTTTCTCCGCCCCCACCCGGATACAGTAGCGGTAGTGTTTTTCCACCGCCGAAAAGCGGCTGTGGAATCTTTCGTCCCTGATTGCAAGGCCATGAATGGAAATATCATCAGGCAGCGCCCGGTTCCAGGCATCCTGCAGCATCTTCAGGTCATATTTCTCCTGCAGATGGACATTGGCATACTGCCCCAGAGCATGGACACCGGCATCGGTCCGCCCGGCACCGATCACCTGCCCCTTGGCCCCGGTAATCCTCTCCAGCGCGTCCTCCAGTTTCCCCTGGATCGTGTCCTTCGTCCTCGTCTGCCGCTGCCAGCCTTCATAGCGGCTTCCATCATAGGAAACAATAAATCCGTAATTCATGATGGGCCCTCCTTTTTTTGCTTTACTGTCTATTATAGCATAGGGGAAAGGTCCAGCAGGTGGCGGCGCTGCCTCGGGCTATGAATCTGGCAGGCAGCCTGTGCGCAGAACTTTAACCCCTCATGGAAAATGCAGAGAAGACGCGAAAGACCGGCAGCAGGCAGTGGTTACAATCCTGCTGCTTCCTGAATCTCTTTTTGTCTTTTCTTCTCATATGTTATAATAATATAGATTTCATTATGGTAACGGGAACTGATTTTTCCCGGGAAAGTGAGTAGCCCTATGAAAAAAATGATGATTGCCCTGGGCCTGGCTGCTGCCATTGCCGCAGGCTCCATGACTGTTTCTGCTGAAAATTACTGGAAATATAACGATACCATTTCCATCGACATGGACGAAACCAAAGTCAAGACCACTACCAACGGCCACGAAATCCTCCATTTCGTAGCTGTGGAAGCCATCGACGGCGGCACCTGCACTTACACCTATGCCTATGACCGCACGGCCGGCACCATTCAGGTGGTAGAAATGGAAAAGGAAACGAACACCCTCCACTATACCAGCAATTTCACCCCCACCTCCATCAATACCAATAACCCTGTCATCCGCGCAAGAGCCCAGATGGCAGAAGCCGTATACCAGAGAAAGGTGAACCATAAGAAATAATGAATGCGGAAAAGCCGGAAACAACAGTTGAAGTAGGTGAAAACCTCATTCATTTCATCGCCCGCTCCCCCTCCGTATTTCATGCAGTGCACGGAGTGAAGGAAGCCCTCCTCTATTCCGGATTTACGGAAATCCGGGAAGAGGACCCCTGGCACATTGAAAAAGGCGGGAAATATGTGGTCACCAGAAACGGCAGCGCCCTCATCGCCTTTACGGTACCGGAAGAAGGAGCCCGCTCCTTCCATATCATGGCTTCCCATGCCGATTCCCCCTGCTTTAAAATCAAGGAAAATCCGGAAATCAAGGAAGGCCCCTACGTGAAGCTGAACGTAGAAGGCTATGGCGGCATGATCATGTCCACCTGGCTGGACCGGCCCCTTTCCGTGGCGGGGCGGCTCATTGTCCGTGAGAACGGCCATCTGGCCCAGAAGCTGGCAGCCGTAGACGGCACCATGCTGGTCATTCCTTCCGTAGCCATCCACATGGACCGGAACGTAAACCACAAGAAAGACTGGAATGTGCAGAAGGACCTTCTTCCCCTCTACGGCCTTGCCACGGAAAAGACCTCCTTTATGGACGTCATTGCCGCTTCCGCCAACGTGAAGACAGAAGATATTGTGGCCCATGACCTCTACCTTTACAGCCGGGTGCCCGGCACCATCTGGGGAGAAGAAAAGGAATTCATTTCCTCTCCGAAACTGGATGACCTGCAGTGCGCCTTTGCAGCCTTCCGCGGATTCATGCGGGGCAAAAAGGAAAAACATATATCTGTGTACGCCCTCTTTGATAACGAAGAAGTAGGGAGCGGCACCGCCCAGGGCGCCGGTTCCCCCTTCCTTGCCACCGTGCTCCAGAGGCTGTCCTATTCCCTTGGCTTCTCCTACGATGAGACCATGGCCATGACTGCAGGAAGTTTCATGATTTCTGCCGACAATGCCCACAGCGTCCACCCCAACCATCCGGAATATGCGGACCCCGTGAACCGCCCTGTCATCAACGGCGGCATCGTCATCAAGTACAATGCCCAGCAGCGCTACGCCACCGACGGTCTTTCGGCTGCCCGCTTCAAGGAACTGTGCCGGAACCTTTCCATTCCTGTGCAGACCTTCACTAACAGGAGCGACAACCCCGGCGGCTCCACTCTGGGAAATATTTCCAATACCAAAGTATCCATGCCCACCGTGGACATCGGCCTTGCCCAGCTGGCCATGCATTCCTCCTACGAAACGGCAGGTACCCTGGACACCGCTTACCTGGTGAACGCGTCCATCCAGTTCTTCGATTAAGAAAACCTCCTTCGGGAGGTTTTTTCGTAGTCCATCGTTCGATGATATAATGAAAAAAGGCAGGGGGCTGTGAGCCGGAGGCACTATAAACCCGGACAGGTAAGTTTCCCCCGCTTTCGAGAACACATCCTAACCGCTCACCAGTACACCAGTACACTATCACAAGGAGGTTATCCATGAAATTACGAATCGCACTGTTGCAGATGCATGTAGAAATGGGAAATCCCAAAGTCAATTTTGCTCATGCCAGAGACATGATGAAAAAGGCCATGGAAAAAAAGCCGGACATCCTGGTGCTTCCGGAGACCTGGAACACCGGTTTTTTCCCTAAGGAAAACCTGTCCCTGCTGGCCGATGAAGAAGGAAAGGAAACCTGCAGCCTTCTTTCTTCCATAGCCGCCTCCCATGGGGTGAACATTGTAGGCGGCACCACTGCCGTAAAAGTGGGACAGGATATTTACAACCGGTCCTATGTATTTGACCGCAAGGGAGACCTGGTCACTTCCTTCGACAAGATTCACGGCTTTTCCCTGTCCGGAGAGCCCGGGTATTTCCGCATGGGAAACCACCTGTCCCATTTTGAGCTGGATGGCCTTTCCTGCTCCATGGCCATATGCTATGACATCCGGTTCCCGGAGCTCATCCGACGGGAAGCCCTTCTGGATGTGGACCTTTTCTTCGTCCCCGCCGCCTGGCCTAAAATCAGGAACCACCACTGGGTCACCCTGAACCGGGCCCGGGCCATTGAAAACCAGTTCTACATGGCCTGCGTAAACCAGGCCGGAAAATCAGGAGATACGGAATATGCCGGCGAATCCCTTCTTCTTGACCCCTGGGGCGAAGATATATGCCATCTGGAAGATGATGAAGATATCGCTTTCGGCCGGGTGGATACCGATGTGATTCATGAGGTAAGAAGCCGGATTAACGTATTCCGCGACCGCCGCCCGGACTGGGACAAAGTAGAATAAAATCCCGTTTTTGAAAAACAGCGCCGATTCTTTTCCATGAAAGAGAGCCCCTGTCATCGAATCCCCTTCTCCTGGCCATATCAGCCTGACTACAGGACCATGAGTGATTCTATCCGCCTCCTGTTTCATAAGGCAGGATATCTGGTGGAAAATGTTTCCGGCAAGGCCCTGCCGGTCTATGGGCCGGGCAAAAAATAACTTCTGGGATAACGCAAAAAGAGCAGTGAAGAAATGGCCATTTCTTCACTGCTCTTTTGTGATTTCATCAGAAATGATAATTCAGTCCCACGCCCAGGCCGCCTTCATTATCAATGTCATCTCTGTCATAGTAGGTATAGTTCACATCGATATCAAAGGCTGTAGGCACCAGGTCCAGTTTCAAACCGGCCTTGTACTGCCTCTCTTCGCTGGACACAAGAAGCCCTGCATAGGCATCCAGAGGACCCAGCACATTGGCTTTCCCTTCGATGAGGCCAAACATTCTGGCATCCCTGTCGTAGTAGTTCCGGTTGCCGGCGCCTACGTAGAAATGGCCGATTTTGTACTTGGCATATACGTCCGTTTCATTGCCCCGGTTGTTCCAGTGCCGGTATTCCGCGCCTACGGCCACCTTGGGAATCGGCTTCACTTCGATATGGGCGCTGTGAATGCCGTCGGCAGCACTGTTGTACCCATACCCCGCTTCCGTATCCATAATGCCGCCAAAGGCGCCGGCCATGCCTGTGCCTGCCAGTGCCAGAACGGCGGCCATACATAAAATCTTTTTCATGGAGGTCCTCCTTTCCAAATAGAATCTGTATATCTTTATTATATATCAGAAAGAAAAGAAAATTAAGAGCTTTAAAAAAAGCCCGGGACAAAAGGAAATAGAAACCATTGTTTTTGAAAGGTTTTCTATGGAAATAAAGCGCCATGGTTCCACGGCGGACAGGAAGCTACAAAAAAGGCTGTGAAGAAATGATTGCCATTTTTTCACAGCCTCTTTTGTGTCATAAAGAGAAGTCCCTTACTGCTGGCTCTTCTTTACGTTTGCATTCTTATAGCGGGCCTGGCGGGAAAGAACCATCTTTCTCATGCGGATGCTCTTTGGTGTCACTTCCACCAGTTCGTCATCATTGATCCATTCCAGTGCCGATTCCAGGGTGAACTTGCGGCATGGCGGCAGCTTGATGGCTTCATCGGAGCCGGAAGCACGGGTATTGGTGAGGTGCTTCTTCTTGCAGGGGTTCACGTCCATATCCTGGTCTCTGGAGTTTTCGCCCACGATCATGCCTTCGTATACTTCAACCCCCGGTTCCAGGAAGAGTTCGCCTCTGTCCAGAATGGAGTTCAGGCCGTAGGCAGTGGTAACACCTGCTTCAAAAGCAACCAGGGAGCCTCTGGTTCTTTCAGGAATATCGCCCTTGTAGGGTGCATAGCCCTGGAATACATGGTACATAATGCCGGTGCCTCTGGTGGTGGTGAGCAGTTCATTTCTGAAGCCGATGAGGCCGCGGGCAGGGATGGAGAATTCCATCTTCATGTAGCCGGCCAGTTCTTCCATGGAAATCATTTCCGCTCTTCTGGGGCCAAGGCCTTCCATGACAGCGCCCATGAATTCCTGCGGTACTTCGATGGTCAGTCTTTCCAGTGGTTCGCACTTCTTGCCATTGATGACTTTGTAAATAACCTGGGGTTTGGAAACTTCCAGTTCAAATCCTTCACGGCGCATGGTTTCGATGAGTACGGAGAGATGGAGTTCGCCGCGGCCGGACACTTTGAAAGCATCGGATGTATCGGTGTCTTCTACGCGAAGAGCCACATTGGTTTCGATTTCCTTGTAAAGACGGGCACGGATGTGACGGGAGGTCACGAAGTCCCCTTCCTTGCCAGCAAAGGGGCTCTTGTTGACATGGAATACCATGGACAGGGTCGGTTCGTCGATGTGGATGGACGGGAGGGCTTCCGGATTGGCAGCATCGGCTACGGTTTCACCGATGTTGATATCCTTGAAGCCTGCCATGGCGATGATATCGCCGGCTTTGGCTTCCTGTACGGGAGTCCGTTTCATTCCCTGCCAGGTGAAGAGGGAGCCGATATGGTCGCTGCGGATCTTGGTGCCGTCAGTGATGGCTACCGGCATGCCCTGTTTGGCGGTGCCCCGGGTCAGACGGCCGATGGCTACTTTACCCAGATAATCATCGGCTTCCAGGGTGGTCACCATAACCTGCAGGCCGCCGTCGGGATCCACATCGGGGCAAGGGCAGTATTTAAGAATGGCATCGAAGAGGGGTCCCAGGTCCTTGCCTTCATCATTCATATGGAGCTTGGCAATGCCGTTTCTGGCAGAGCAGTAAATCAGCGGGAAATCCAGCTGGTCATCATCTGCTTCCAGTTCGATGAAGAGGTCCAGAATTTCGCCTTCCACGTCAGAAATACGCTGGTCCGGACGGTCGATCTTATTGATAACAACGATCGGTTTCAGCTTATGTTCCAGTGCCTTTCTGAGAACGTACTTGGTCTGGGGCATAGGGCCTTCATGGGCGTCTACCAGAAGGAGCACGCCGTCTACCATGTTCAGGATACGTTCCACTTCGCCGCCGAAGTCAGCATGCCCTGGGGTATCAACGATGTTGATTTTAACACCATTGTGCATGACGGAAGTGTTCTTTGCCAGAATGGTAATGCCTCTTTCCCTTTCCAGCGGGTTGGAGTCCATGACACGTTCTGCCACTTTCTGGTTGTCCCTGAAAACATGACTCTGTTTCAGCATGGCATCGACAAGAGTCGTCTTGCCATGGTCGACATGGGCGATAATGGCAATGTTGCGGATATCTTCTCTTTTCATTCTTTCTTTTTCCCCCTCGGGTACTATAAAATCAATGTATCTCTGTCATTATACCACAAAGATGCAAAGCTTTTCATATCTAGAAAATACAATTCATTATACCATGGTTTTTCCTGTTTGAGAAGATTTTTTATCTTCCTTCCGGAAGAAAGGCTGCTAAAGGGCTGTGGAAAAATCTCTGCCCTTTATCCACAGCTCCCTGGCGCGAAGCGCAATCCCTGCTGTCAGGGTGAAGGTTTTCATTCTTTATGAAATTGTCACTTCATCATGTTCCACCATTCCCTGAATTGCTGGGTATCATCGCCTATATAGACGGCTTCCCCGATTTCCGGGGTCAGAAGGCGGAAGGATTTACCTTCCGCCGCCAGTTTCATTCTTTCATAGGGCTCCTGCCAGGTGTGGGTGGAGAGGGCGTATTTACCATTGTGGCAGGGAATGAGCGCTCTGGCTCCGATTTCCTCCGCTGCCTTTGCACTTTCCTCCGGCAGCATATGGACAGAGTGCCAATTTTGATTATACTGGCCGTCTTCCATCAAAGCCAGGTCAAAGCCGCCGAACTGCTTTCCCATGTCCCTGAATCTTCCGTCATAACCGCCGTCGCCGCTGTAGTACACCTTCCGATTCGGCGTAATGAAGGCAAAAGAAGCAGGCAGGGTCTGGTTCCTTTTGAGCAGGCGCCCGGAAAAATGGCGGGTAGGAAGTACCCAGACAGAAAGACCATCCAGCTTTACCTCTTCATTCCAGTCGGCTTCATGGATTTTGGAAAGGGGATAGCCCCATTTTTCGTAATAGCCTCCATTTCCAAGGCCCGTCACCACATGATGTACTTTCGGTTCTATTTTCTTCACGAAATCATAATCCAGATGATCCCAGTGATCATGGGACAGCACCATGACATCCAAATCATCGGGAATGTCCTCCGGACCGTACACATTGCTCCCGTCAAAGGCCCTGTCAATGAACGGAAAAGGCGAAGCGTACAGGGAAGATACGGGGTCAATAAGTATTTTCTTTCCGCCCAGCTGCATATAGAAGGAGGAATGCCCCAGCCACACCACCACATCGTCCCATGGGGGAATGGATTTCAGGTCTTTTTTCTCATGAACCATGGGATCCTGAGGAATATTCACGCCGGCGGCGGGGAACAAGAAGGACTTCCAAAAGGATATGTCCGCTGTCACTTTTTCATGGGGCACCTCCGGATGGAATTCACCGTCCCTGTAATGAGGTGACGCTTCGATGCGCGCCTTCCTTGCCGGCGTCATCAAAGGATCCATTTCGTCCCGGTTGATAAACCAGAAGCCCGCCAGCAGGAGGCAGGCTGCCCCCAGGGCTGAAATTTTGATCAAAGAAAGCATAGGTTCTCCTTTCATAGGGAAACGATAATGGAATCAGTACATCCATCGAGCCATATAGCCATTATTTTATTATACCGGTTAAAGCTCGATGCAAGTCAATCTATGATTGAGGAAATAAAAGATTTACAGGCCTGCTTCCTGCCTGTACAATGGAGAAAAGAACAAGATTTCATGGAAAAGAGGCTTTGTCATGATAAAAATTGCCACCGCCCAGATTGATGTGATACCGGGAAACATCCGGGAAAACTGGAAGCAGATAGAAAAAGAAATCCAAAGGGCCAGGGAGAAAGGGGCCCATATGCTGGTGCTTCCGGAAATGTGCCTCACCGGCTACCTCATCGGCGATTTGTGGGATCAAAACGCTTTTCTCCGGGAATGCGAAGCCTATAATGAAAAAATAGCCGCCGCCTCCCGGGACATCACCATCCTCTGGGGCAGCTGCGCCATAGACTGGAAGAAGACGAATGATGACGGAAGGCCGCGGAAATACAATGCCGCCTTTGCCGCCGCCGGTGGTCATTTCCTGACTCCGGAAAACGGCAGGCATCCTTTTGTTATTAAAACCCTTCTTCCCAATTACCGCTGCTTCGATGACCGCCGCTACTTTACATCCCTTCGCCAGGAGGCCCTGGAAGAAGGCCTTTCCTTAGAAGAGGCGCTGACGCCCTTCCTCCTTCCTGCCGGCAGCGAAACCATTCGCACCGGTGTCCTTCTCTGCGAAGACAGCTGGGATGAAAACTACAGCCTTTCCCCCATGTCCATTCTGGCTAAGAAGGATATTTCCCTTTTCCTCAACCTTTCGGCCTCTCCCTTTACTCTGGGGAAAAATGAAAAGCGGCACCGCATGCTGGGCGATGCCCTTTCCAAACTCCACATCCCCATGATCTACGTCAATCAGCGGGGCCTGCAGAATAACGGAAAAACCTGCTATACCTTCGACGGCATGACCGCCGCCTATGATAAAGAAGGGACCCTCATCGCTGAAGCCCGCCCCTATGAAGAGCCCCGCTGCCTCTTCCTTTTCCACAGGGCCTCCGAAAATCTCATGTCTGAAAAGCCCATGGCTCCCTTCCAGGGCAGCATGCTTCTTCCCGCCCTCCGTTACGGAGTCAGAAAATTCCTTTCTTCCATCCACGTGGACAAGGTGGTGATCGGCGTATCCGGCGGCATTGACTCTGCCGTAAACGCCGCCCTCTACCGTTCAGTGCTGCCCAAAGATCATCTCCTTCTGGTGAATACGCCTACCCGTTTCAATTCGGAAATGACAAAGGACCTGGCCAGAAAACTGGCCGATCATCTGGCATCTCCCTATCTGACCATTCCCATCGGTTCCTTCATCGATGAAACGGCCCGGGCCCTGGAAGGACTTCCTGTGGGAAAAGGAAATATCCATCTCACCGGATTTATGAAAGAAAACATGCAGGCCCGGGACCGGAGCAGCCGCATCCTTTCCGCTCTCTCCGCCGCCTTCGGCGGTATCTTTACCTGCAACGCCAATAAAACGGAAATGACCGTAGGCTATGGCACCCTCTACGGCGACCTGGCCGGCGCCCTGGCAGCGACGGCGGATTTGTGGAAATACCAGATCTATGAACTGGGCAGGGCCCTGAATGAATGGTATGGGCAGGAAGTGATTCCCGAAGGGATTTTCACCGTAAAACCCAGTGCCGAACTGTCGGAAAACCAGGATGTCACCAAAGGCCTGGGGGATCCTCTCATTTACGAATACCATGACTATTTGCTGAAAAGCTTTGTAGAACCCTGGCAGAGAAATACACCGGAGGACATCCTGGCCTGGTACAGGGAAGGTTCTCTAGAAGAGCATCTGGGCTGCTCCGTAAAGGTAGAAGACCTCTTTCCCACCCACGCCGCTTTCATTCAGGACCTGGAGCGCTGGTGGAACCTTTTTGCCGGATTTGCCGTAGCCAAACGAATCCAGGCGCCGCCCCTCATCGCCATCAGCCGGCGTCCCTACGGCTACGATCTTCGGGAATCCCAGGCAGGCCCCTACTATACGGACCGGTATCTGGAAATGAAGGAAGAAATGCTGAAGGTCGTGAAAGGTTCTTAAGTTTGACCGGCGTTCTGCACCTGAGGGCTGCGGTGTCGGCTTTGCCGGAGTGTGATACATTTTCGTCATATCCCAAAAAGGGGCTGTGAAGAAATGATGACCATTTCTTCACAGCCTTTTTCCCATGTCAAAACTCCTGATTCCTCCATACGTATGCAGTGAAATAAAGGAAAAGCAGGTCCGCAGATGAAACCATGGACCTCTGCTTTCTACCGTCCCCCTTCTATTTCACCGCCCTGATGCAGAAAAGAGGCAGCGGGTCGTAGTCCCATTCTTTGGACAGGTGCACAAGAGGGCGTATATCCTCTTCCCATGTGACGGAAGAAAAGCCCATCAGCTGCAGCCGTTCCACATCCCAGGCCGGCCGGCTGTGGGTGCTGATACGGATGGAGTCCTTCAGCTCCTGGCAGGTCTCTATAAGACTTTCCGCCACACCGTGGTGCGCATTTTTGGTAAGTTTCGCAGCGGCAGTGAAATCCATGGGACCGTAGTTGGAGTCCATGTTAAGAAGGACGCCCCCTTTTTTCAAAGCCCTCTGCCAGGACGCATAGGCTCTGGGCACATCGGGCAGGTTCCAGGTCACATTGCGGGTCACAATGGCATCAAAGCTGCTTTCCGGAAAGGGCAGGTTCATCACATCGCCCTGCATGAAAGAAATGGAAACTCCCGCCTTTTCCGCATTAGCCGCTCCCTCTTTCAGCATGGAGGCAGAGAAATCAAGGGCCGTCACCCTGCATCCTGCCTTTGCCAGGATAATGGCAAGGAAGGCAGGCCCCGTGCCTGCATCCAGAGCACGAAGAGGTTTTCCCTTCGGAAGCCTTTCCATCAGGAACCTTTCCCAGGCCCTGCTGTCCGGCCCGGACAGTTCCTTTTGTCTAAGACTGCTGTAGCCGCGGCTCCGCTCATTCCAATAGCCTCTGTTCTTCTCCTCGAAATTGTCCATCCCATTTTCCTTTCTTCCACAGCGAAAAGGCCGTTTCCTCTGCGAAACGGCCTTTGGTTTTTACAGGTCAAGCCTTCCGTGCTTCCTCAAATACGTTCCTCACCGCTTTTTCAATGGTGTCGTAGTCCATACCCGGTTTGGCTTCAAAGTACTTCTTCCCCTCAATGAAAAGGCTGGGTACATAGTAGTAATCCTTTCCATAGGGCACTGCCAGGTCCGGCTGAGTGGTTTCATCGATTTCCTCCACCTTGATGTCTTTGTATTTGTCTTCTTCCTGCAGAAGGCTAATGGCCTTTCTGGCATTGGCGCAGTAGGGACAGCCGGGAATTTTGATCATAATCACTTTTTTCATAGGACAGCCTCCTTTATATTCATTTCTATGAATATAGAATACACTATATCTCCTTTTTTAACAAGTCTCTCTGACAAGCTGTCGAAAAAAACCTGTTAAAAAGGCTGTGAAGAAATGATTTGCACTTCTTCACAGCTTTTTCTATCAGTTTTCCCTGAAGTAGGGTTTGAAATTGGATTCGTGAATGTTCTTACCGTTATTCTGACGGGGCTGGCCGGAATGATTGTCGAAACGGCGCTGCCTTTTGCCTTCAAAGCGGCGGCCGCCTTCAGAATTTCTTCTTCTCCGGGGACGGTCTCCATCGAAGTGACGGCGGGGAGCTCCTTTGCGTCTGCGGAAATTGGGCATTTCTTCTGTAATCTTTACCGGTGTCACATCGGGCTGTTTGGTGAGCAGCTTGATAGCCGCAGCCACCAGGGATACAGAGTCCACATCATTCAGGAGGTCTTCCGCGCTTTCCCTGTATTCCTCCAGGCCGCCGCCCTGGGCCGTGTCGGAAAGGCTTTCAATGGCAGCCTTCTGGTTGCCTTCGATGACTTCGGAAAGGGTAGGAACAGACCGTCTCTTGATACGGCGGCGGATGACTCTTTCAATATCCCGGAGCTGTCCCATTTCCCTGGAAATGACGAAGGTTACTGCCAGGCCGGTCTTGCCTGCGCGGCCGGTACGTCCTACGCGGTGTACGTAGATCTCCGGATCCTGAGGCATATCGAAGTTGTATACATGGGTCACACCGGAAATATCAAGGCCTCTGGCTGCCACATCGGTGGCTACCAGGATATCAATGGTGCCTTCTTTGAACTGGCGCACCACAGTGTCTCTTTTCTGCTGGGACAGGTCGCCATGAAGACCTTCTGCCATGTATCCCCTCTTTTTCAGGGCTTCCGTCACTTCGTCGCATCTTCTCTTGGTACGGACGAAGACGATGGCCAGTTCCGGATCCTGCATGTCCAGCAGGCGGCAGAGGGCATCAAATTTCTGGCGGTCCGGCAGTTCGATGTATTCCTGCTCGATGAGGTCGATGGTCACAGTGGCTGCTTTGATTTTCACCAGTTCCGGATCCTTCAGGAAAGTCTCAGCCAGCTGGCGAATCGGTTCCGGCATGGTGGCGGAGAAGAACATGGTCTGTCTTTCTTCCGGAATGCCGGCCAGAATGGTACGGATATCGTCGATGAATCCCATATCCACCATTTCGTCCCCTTCGTCCAGCACAAGAACCTGTACATGGGACAGGTCAATGGTGCCTCTCTTCATATGGTCCATGAGGCGGCCCGGAGTGGCCACGATAATGTTGGGGTGCTTCCGGAGAGCTTTGAACTGTCTTTCAATATCCTGCCCGCCGTAAATGGGAAGGGCATGAATGGGAAGGTACTGAGCCAGATGGTTGATTTCCTCGGCAGACTGGATGGCCAGCTCCCTGGTAGGGGAAAGGACAACGGCCTGGGGTCCCGGCTTGGATGTGTCAATCCTTTCCAGGATGGGAATGCCAAAAGCTGCGGTTTTGCCGGTGCCTGTCTGGGCCTGACCGATCAGGTCCTTTCCGGTGAGGGCAATCGGAATGGCTGCCTTCTGGATGGGACTTGGTTCCTCGAATCCCATATCCTCCACGGCCTTCAGTATTTCCGGCGCAATTCCCAATTCTTTAAAAGTGTCGTACATGTTTCCTCCTGTATGCGTTCATGGGTACGCGGGCATGATGCCCAATGATAAGTAAAAGCAGGCCTTTGATATAAATAATACCTATATATCGGAAAGAGCTGACCCTGTCAGTTTCTTTCCGGTATATCTTCCCGGATCCCTGCCGGGGCATTAAGGAAGCACTGATTGATTCACAAAGTGAATGAATCAGCGCTTCCTAAAAAAAAGAGAACGCCCCATGCGTCTCTCCCATGATTCAGATCTATGATTGTCCGTTCTCGCTGGATGCCTGCATATTATTGTTATTATATCATACTTTGTCGAAATCCTTAAGAAATATTTTCTCCGCTGCTTCCGCCTTCTTCCCTTGCTGTTCTTCACCGGCAGGTGCCGGTTTCATCTTTTTGATAAAAAATTTCTCTTTCCCTCTTGCATATATATTCGTAAAGTTGTATTATTATTGCAACACAATTTGCACACGTTTTTGTATTTTCGCTATATTTCATGAAAATCCGTTGAATTTCATATATTTCAGTCTATTTTGCTTGAATAAATATTCATGTATATACAAAAACGCCAATTAAAGTCAGGAAAAGAGGTCGTCTCAATGATGTACGAAAAAGAAGTTAAGGAAAAAGTCACAGCCATTCTGCCACAGGTGGTGACCTGGAGACGACATTTCCATGAATATCCGGAACTCTCCGGAAAGGAAGTCAAAACTTCAGCATACATCCAGGATGTTTTCAAAAATCTGGGCATCCCCTATGAAACAGGATTTTTCCAGAATGCCGTATTGGGCATCATCAAAGGCAGCCATCGGGGAAAGACGGTGGCCCTCCGGGCCGACATGGATGCCCTTCCGGTGACAGAGCTTACAGGTCTTCCTTTTGCTTCCAAAAACGAAGGCGTCATGCATGCCTGCGGCCATGACGGTCACATGTCTATCCTTCTGGGCGCTGCCGCCGTACTGAATGAAATGAAGGATCAGATTCACGGCACTGTGAAAATCGTTTTCCAGCCGGCCGAGGAAGAAGCAGCCATCGGCGGCGGCCGCCATATTGCAGCCAGTGGGAAACTGGACAATGTATCAGAAATCTATGGTCTTCATGTGTGGCCGGAACTTCCCACGGGCCAGGTGGGATTAAAGCCCGGTGCCCTCATGGCAGCGTCCGACCGTTTCTACGTCCATATCAAAGGGAAATCCACCCATGCTGCCCAGCCTCATAACGGCACCGACGCCCTGGTGGCGGCAGCTCATTTCATCATTGATGTACAGTCCCTGATTTCCAGGGAAATGAACCCCATGGACAATGTGGTGTGCACCATCGGCCTCATGAATGCGGGCACCCGTTACAACGTAGGGGTTGAGGATGCTTATCTGGAAGGCACCTGCCGTACCTACCGTCCAGAGCTTCGGGACAAGATGGAAGCAAGGCTGGGGGAAATCCTGAAAGGCCTGGATGTCATGTTCCACACCCATTCGGAGCTGAACTATGTCAGAGGCCACAGCGCCACCATCAATACACCGGAAAAGATTGATTTCCTGAAGAAAGTGGGAAAAGCCTACCTGGGAGAAGAACATATCACAGAGCCAGAGTTCCCATCCATGTGCGCGGAAGACTTCTCCTCCTACCTTGAAAAATTCCCCGGCGCTTTCTTCTGGCTGGGCACCGGCGACGGAAATACGCCGGCCCTGCACAATGCATCCTTTGCCATCAATGAATCCATCCTTCCTCTGGGCATCACCCTGGAAGCAGCAGCTGCCCTGGAGGCCCTCTCCCGATGAGAATGGTTCACTCATAAACCATATATTCAGATTCCAAAAAAGTTAAAAACATACAACGAGGTATATCATGAAAAGCTTACTGAACCATTCCTTTCTCTCCATGCTGGACTACACACCGGAAGAATTCGCCTACTATTTGGACCTGGCGGAAAAGCTGAAGCAGGACAAGGCAGCCGGAAAAGAAATCAAAACTTTAAACGGTAAAAATTTTGCCCTTATTTTCGAGAAAGACTCCACCCGCACCCGGTGTGCCTTCGAAGTGGCAGCCCATGACCAGGGAGCTTTCACCACCTACCTGGGGCCCACAGGCACCCAGATTGGCAAGAAGGAATCCATTGCCGACACCGCCCGGGTACTGGGAAACATGTTCGACGCCATTGAATTCCGGGGGTATGCCCAGAGCGCGGTGGAAGAGCTTTCCGCCAAAGCCGGCGTCCCCGTATGGAACGGTCTTACGGACTATGACCATCCCACCCAGACTCTGGCCAATTTCCTTACCCTGAAGGAACATTTCAAAAAGCCCTTAAATCAGCTGTCCTATGCCTATGTAGGTCATGGCCAGTCCAATATGGCCCACGCCCTCATGGCCGGCGCCGCCCTTGCCGGTATGGATTTCAGAATCATCGGCCCTGCCCGGTATTTCCCGGAAGATGATTTCACCGCCAAGTGCAGGAAGATAGCCGAGAAAACAGGAGCTTCCTTTACTTTCACCGATGATCCGGTGGAAGGAGTGAAGGGACTGGATGTCATTTACACTGGCGTATGGGTAACCATGGGAGACCCCTACGACCTGTGGGGCGAAAGAATCAAGCTCTTCATGCCTTACCGCATTACCATGGACATGATAAAAAATACAGGAAATCCGGATACCGTTTTCTGCCACTGCCTGCCTTCCTTCCACAACACAGAAACAAAGGTGGGAAAAGACATTTATGAACGTTTCGGCCTGAATGGCATCGAAGTGACCGATGATGTATTCGAAGCTCCCTTCTCCCTGGCCTTCCAGGAAGCAGCCAACCGGCTTCCCACCATTAAAGCAGTCATGGTAGCCACCTTCGGCGAATATCCCATGGACTGAAAGGAGGAACTATTATGAAAACACTGCCGAAAGTATTCATTGTAGGTGAATCGGGAACCACAGGCCTCCGTCTTCAGGACCGACTGTCCGAAAGAAAAGATATAGAACTCCTCCATCTGCCGGAAGATAAAAGAAAAGATATCCCCACCATTCAAGCCTTCGCAAAAGAAGCAGATCTCATGTTCCTCTGCCTTCCCGACGCTGCCTCGAAAGAAGTGGTAGAGGCTGTGAAGGATATCCCTATCCGCATCCTTGACACCTCCACTGCCCACCGTACCGACGACAACTGGGTATACGGATTCCCGGAACTTTCCAAAGACCAGAAAGAAGCCATTTCCAAAGCGCAGAAAGTAGCCGTTCCCGGCTGCCATGCCAGCGGCGTTATTTCCATCCTCTACCCCCTGATCCATGCAGGCATCCTTCCCATCAACTATCCCCTCCACTGCTTCTCCCTCACCGGCTATAGCGGCGGCGGAAAGAAAATGATTGCCCAGTACAACGAAGAAGAAGGAGCCGACTTCAAGGCGCCCCGGCAGTACGGCCTTTCCCAGAACCATAAGCACCTTCCGGAAATCATGAAAGTGTGCCACCTCTGTGAAGCGCCCCTCTTTTCCCCGGTGGTGGACGACTTCTTCGAAGGCATGGAAGTCACCATCGGCTTCCACACCCACTTCCTCCAGCTGCCCTGCGGACTGCCCGGTGATATCGACACCGATGATTTTCATATGATTTTCAAAAAACATTATGAAAATTCCAAGCTCATTCACCTCTCCCCCCTGTCTCCGGAAGAGACAAACGGCCTCTTCCTCTCTGCCAATGAAAACGCAGGAAAAGACAGCCTCACCATCCATATCGCCGGCAACGATGACCGGGTCCTTGTCATTTCCACCTTCGACAACCTGGGCAAAGGCGCTTCCGGCGCCGCCATCGAATGCATGAACCTCATGCTGGGTATGCCGGAAGAAACGGGACTGGTGATCTGAAAGCGGCGAGCCGCTTTCACAGGGTTCTTAAGATTGACCGGCCTAATGGCCGGAGGGTTCTTAGGTTTGACGGCCCTTCGGGCCGAAGGTTGTGGTGGCGCCCTATGGGCGCATATTGAAAAAAGGGGCGCGGCTGGCGCTGATATTAAAAAGGCGCCGAAGGCGGCAGCCAATCCCGGGCCGAACCCGGGCAGCCCAGGGCGCAGGCCCGGCGGCTGCTTGAACCCGGGCACCATAGGTGCCTGAACCCTCTTGTGTACGGGAATACAGCCCACTATCCCACTAGCTCACTAGCTCACCAGCCCACTAAATAAAGGAGTCCACTATGAATACATCCAATGCAGTACGGGCGGAAATCCTGACCCAGGCCGTCCCTTACATTAAAGAATATACAGGAAAATATGTGGTAGCCAAGTATGGCGGAAACGCCATGACCGATCCCCAGCTGAAAAAATCAGTGATGCAGGACATTCTTCTTCTCCAGCTGGTAGGCGTCAAGATTATCCTCGTTCACGGCGGAGGACCTGAAATCAGCGCCATGCTGAAGAAACTGTCCATCGAGTCCCATTTCGAAAACGGCCTCCGCGTCACCGACGATGACACCATGGAAGTGGTGCAGATGGTCCTGGCCGGCAAGGTCAACAAAAGCCTGGCGGCTGATCTGTCCGCCCTGGGCGGCAGGGCCGTAGGCCTCTGCGGCATCGACGGCGGCCTCATCAAGGTACACCAGAAAAATGAAAAACTGGGTCATGTAGGCGAAATCGATGAAATCAATACGAAAATCCTGGATGACCTTCTGGACGGCGGCTTCATCCCCGTCATTTCCTCCATCGGCATTGACGACGACGGAAACCCCTACAACATCAATGCCGATACGGCGGCAGCCAAAATTGCCGCCGCCCTTCACGCCGAATCCATGGTAGTCATGAGCAATATTAACGGCGTGCTCAGGGATAAGGACGATGAAAACTCCCTGATCAGCCAGATGTCCCTTGCTGACGCAGAAGAGCTGAAAAAGAGCGGAATCATTGCCGGCGGCATGATTCCCAAAGTAGACTGCTGCACCAACGCCGTCAAAGAAGGGGTAAAGAAAGTTTTCATCATAAATGGAGAAATTCCCCATGCCATCCTCATCGAACTGCTCACCGATGAAGGACTGGGAACCATGTTTACGAAATAAAAGGACCGATTCCCCGCCCCCGGGTTCAAAAGGTCACCAGCCCACTCATAAAGGAGATTCACTATGAATACAGAAGAAAAAGATGCTGCCTATATAGCCCATACCTATTCCAGATATCCCGTATGCTTTGTGAAAGGAAAAGGCTCCCATCTCATAGATGAAGAGGGAAAAGATTATATCGACATGGGAAGCGGTATCGGCGTTGATATTTTCGGAGTGGCCGACGAGAAATGGATGGATGCCGTAACCAGCCAGCTTCATGTGCTGAACCACGTTTCCAATCTTTTCTACACGAAGCCCATGGCCGGCCTGGCGGAAATGCTCTGTCAAAAGACCGGCATGAAGAAGGTTTTCTTTTCCAACTCCGGTGCCGAAGCCAATGAATGCGCTATCAAGGGAGCCCGGAAGTACTCCATTGACAAGTATGGAAAAGAAAGAAATGAAATCATTACCCTCATCAATGGGTTCCACGGCCGCACCATTACCACTCTTGCCGCCACAGGACAGGACATTTTCCACAAGGATTTCTTCCCCTTCACACCGGGCTTCCTCTATACCCCGGCCAATGACCTGCCATCTTTCATCAAACTCTGCGAAGAACACCCCCAGGTCTGCGCCGTTATGGTGGAACCCATCCAGGGTGAAGGCGGCGTCCACCCGCTGTCCAAAGAATTTTTCGAAGGCGTCGGCCAATATGCCAAAGACCATGATATCCTTCTCATCGTGGATGAAGTGCAGACCGGTAACGGCCGCACCGGAAAGCTTTACGGCTATATGAACTATGACGTGGAGCCGGATATCGTGTCCACCGCCAAAGGTATCGGCGGCGGTCTTCCCCTGGGTGTTACCATGTTCAATGAAAAGACAGAAAATGTATACACCCCCGGCACCCACGGTTCCACCTTCGGCGGCAACCCCATTGCCTGCGCCGGTGCCCTTTCCATTATGGAAAGAATTGATGATGCTCTATTAAAGGAAGTAACCGCCAAAGGGCAGTACATCAAAGATGAATTCACCGGTGCCAAAGGCGTGAAATCAGTGGCCGGCATGGGCCTCATGTGGGGCATAGAGCCCGAGAAGGATGTAAAGGAAATCGTACCCCGGCTCCTGGCTAAAGGGGTGGTAGTGCTTACGGCCAAGGAAAAAATTCGTCTTCTGCCGGCTTTGAACATTCCCTGGACAGATTTGAAAAAGGCAGTTTCCCTCATGAAGGATGTACTTGCAGAATCCATCATTTAAAACCCCTAAACCGGGCTGATTTTTCAGGAAATCAAAAGGGGCAGTGAAGAAATGTAAACCATTTCTTCACTGCCCTTTTTCTATTTCACTATGGTCACCATGGCCCTGGCATGGTGAAGGATATACTGGCTCACGCTGCCCATGACGATGCTCCGCACAGCGCCAAGGCCCCGGCTTCCCATGACGATAAGATCCGCTCCTGTATCTTCTGCCATGGAAAGAAGGGTCTGCGGCGGAGCGCCGATACGGACCATGGTATCAAGACGGATATGGGGCGGCACCTTGCGGGCAGACCGGGAAAGGAGCCGGTACCCTTCTTCCATTATTTCCGAAGGCACATAGCCGCTCATGGTGACCTGATCCAGGGCCGTCATTTTTTCATTCATGTCCACCACATGGGCCAGCACCAGGCGGGCATCATACTTTTCCGCCAGGTCCAGTCCGAAGGTGAAGGCTTTCTCTGATTCCGGTGAGCCGTCCAGAGGAACCAGGATCTTTTTGATTTCCATATTGCCTCCTGTTCTGCAGTTTCTGCTGTTAAAAGAATGCCCTCTCGAAGCAAAGCGTTACGAATGAATCAGCCCTTCCTTCACGCAGTCTTTCCGGGCCTTTTCAAAGCGGAGGCAGAAAACCACCGCAATGGCCAGGAGATAGAGGAAGAACGCCCCGATTTCCTGCATTATATCGCCAAAACCGGCGCCCCGCATGAGGATATCCCTGACAAAATGGAATTCCCAGGTCAGGGGAAAGAAATGGGACAGCACCTGGGCCCAGTAGGGAATAAAAACCAGGGGCGCCGTCTGTCCGCCCAGGATGAAGCCGCCGGGGATGAAAAGAATCATGCGGCTCGACGCCACGCCGGGGTTGGCGGCGGTCCAGCCGAAAAGAATGCTCATCATGCCTACGCCCCAGATGTAGAAAATCTGGAGGGCCATGAAAAGAAGAAAGCTGCCGGATATAACCATATTGCCCCAGACGCGGAGAATGGCCATACCCACCATGAGGGCTGTAATCAGGCAGCCCATGTAGGGAAGAATCCGCACCATAAGGTCAAAGGGGGATCCCTTCTCCAGAAGGGCCTCCCATTTGTGCTCCAGCTTCAGCCTTGGCACCATGCCGATGGTGGCAAAGGTAAAGAACATGCTGGAGAAAAAGAAGAGGAATCCTTCGGTTTCCGAATTGCTGGTACTGCCTGTGGGGTTGAAAAGGTAACGGGTACTTACCACCAGACCGCCGCTTTCGGTAGAGCCGCTGTTCATTCCATTCAGCTCCGCGGCGATTTCATTCATGGCAGCCTGGATATCGGCGGTCAGGGCGATATTGGTGTAGTCGCAGTAAAGGCCTATATTCACCGAGGTGCCGGAATACAGGTCCCGTTCCAGGTCCTTAGGCAGACACACCACCGCATAGGCCTTGTCTTCATAGAAGAAATCCTTCGGGTCCGCCGGAGTGTACAGCACATGGCCCACCTTCATGTGGGGAGAAGAGTGAATCATTTCCACTACTTCCTGGCTCGTCCTGGAATGGTCCAGGTCCACCACCACCACATTGACATCCCTGGTATAGTTGTAGCCCATGGCCGCCGTAAAGAAGACAGTAATCACGATGGCCACCAGGAGGGACACCTTTTCATAGGGCATGCCCCTGCCGGAAAAGAGGAAATGGATTTCATCGGCCAGTGAACTCATGACGGTTCACCTCCACTGTCATTCCCGGAATCACACCGGGTACGGGGTCGATGTAGGTACGAATCTGGAAGGCTGTCAGATCAGCCGAGCTCTTTTCCCTGGACATTTTGAAATCCGCAAACCCCGGCGCTTTGGCTATGAGACGCACCGTGCCGGGCACTTCCCTGTTTCCGGACACCGTATGACCTGTGAGCCGGTCTCCTTCCTTCATCTGTCCCTTTTCTACCTCATTCACATAAATGTCATAGTAATAGCGGCTGCTTTCCAGAAGAATCACCGGCGTATTAGCTGAAACCATTTCTCCTTCCTTAGCAATCACCTTCAGGATTTTCCCGTCTTCCGGGGCCCGAAGGATCAGTCTTTTCTTATTGACTTCCTTCTGTTCCAGAGCCACCTCCAGCTGCTTTTTCTGCTGTCTCAGAGATTCCAGGTCATTGGCTTTATTGTCAGCGCTCTGCCTTTCCTGGGCAATGGTGGGAAGAGCAATGTCTTCTGTATTGTCCCGGTCCTCTGCGCCGCCCAGAAGTTTATGGAGAAGCTCCTGCTGAGCCCGCACATCGGCCTCGGCAGTGCGGAGACTGGCAGTGATATTATCCATTTCCAGCTGGGAAATGGCGCCGGCCTCCACCAGCTGACGTTTCCTGTTGTAATCAGACAGCTTGTTTTCATACACTGCCTGTGACGATGCCAGCACCGCCTTCTGCTGATCGATCTGGCGATGGGTTTCCACCTCGTCGGTATCCGCTTTCTGGTAAGCCACATCAATGCTTCCTGCCATGGAGCTGATCTGTGCATCCAGCTGGGCAATCTGGGAACGGAGTTTTTTAATATCCAGGTCCGTATCCGTTGGGTCCATCACCATGAGCACATCCCCCTTCTTCACCCGGTCCCCTTCCTTTACGTTTTCCTTCAGCAGGCGGCCGCTGACAGAATCGAAGGACACCTTGATCTGCTCGGCAGTCACAATGCCATCCCGCTTTTCCTTGGCCATGGCTACGGCATCATTTCCCTTGAAGAGGAGCACCAGCCCGCATACCGCTATGAGCCCCAGAAAAAACAATCCAATTTTCACCGGTTTACTATGCATATTCATATCCTTACCTCCAAACCTGTTTAGTTAGCCGACTGACTATATAGGGCTGAAAATACCGGTCACTTTCTATCAGAAAATGACCGGAAAATCAGAGTGATTTTCATTATTCATCCACGATTTTATGGAGAAGCCGCACCAGCTCCTTCTTTTCCCCTTCATCCAGCCTGCCGATGAGACGGGAAATCCGTACATAATGGTCCGGCAGGATACTGTCCATCTCCCGCCGGCCCTTGTCGGTGAGATATACCAGCCGGGCTCTTCCATCGTCTGCATTCACCGATTTTTTCACCAGCCCGTCCCGCTCCATGCGGGCCAGCATGACGGAAATGGTGGCCTTCGTCACTCCTGCCATAACGGCCAGCTTCGACGGTGCCAGCCCTTCTCTGTGCTGGTGAAGGATAATCATGACGCAGAGCTTTCCCTGGGACATGTGGTACCTCCGCTCCAGGATACCATCGGTTTTCCCTTTGATTTCCTCGGCCGCCTTCATGACCGTAAGCATGGTAATCACATCGTCAGGATGGATTTCCGGCATCTCCCGGGCATGGGATGCCAATTCCTCCCGTGATGGAAACACAAAATTTCGATACATAAATCCTCCCGTATCAGGAAAGGCCGATTTCATGATGTGTCTTTTCCTGCCATGGCAGGAAAAGGACAGAAAGGATGCCCCGGGCTGCTTCATAATTTTCTGACCCGGCGGTCCAGACAATTCTTATAAGAACAGACTTCTTTCATGAGCGGCGTTTTTAGTTAGTAAGCTGACTAAATAAATAATAAACCACTTCAGGAAAATTGTCAAAGCCTGTCAAAAATCCTCTTGACGAAAAAAGGGAAAGAGTGATATAGTATTTTCAACTTCATAAAGGCAATGAAGAGAAGAGTACGCGGGAAGGAAGAGCAAAGAGAGCCCCCACAGGTGGGAAGGGGCCTTGGATAGCCTGCTGAACATGGCCTCTGAGCCTCTCTGCTGAATCATCAGGCAGACCGGGAATTCCCGTTACAGAAAAGAAGTATCAAGGCAGAGCCGGCGTACTTCATAAGGCTTTTCCGGCGACGGAAAAGTGAATCTGGGTGGTACCACGAATAGAATCCTTCGTCCCTTTCGGGAGGAAGGTTTTTTTATTGATTTCATCATAGGAGGAGTATTATGAACTACAAGAAGACCCTGATCGCATCCATTGCCGCACTGGCAGCTGTCGGATTTTTAGCAGGCTGCGGAGGAGAAAAGGCCGCTGCCCCTGCCAAATCTGCCGCTCCGGACAAAGCCGTCACCATTAAAGTCGGCGTTTCTCCCGTTCCCCATGGAGAAATCCTGAATTCCGTAAAGGACCAGCTGGCCAAGGAAGGGGTCAACGTGGAAATCGTGGAATTCACCGATTATGTACAGCCGAACCTGGCTCTGAACGACAAGAGCCTGGATGCCAACTATTTCCAGCATAAACCCTATCTGGACGAATTCTGCAAATCCCGGGGCCTGAACCTGGTTTCCATCGGCACCGTCCATCTGGAACCCATGGGCGTATATTCCAACAAAATCAAAGACATCAAAAATCTCCCTGACGGTGCCCATGTAGCAATCCCCAATGATCCCACCAACGGCGGCCGTGCCCTTCTGGTACTCCAGTCCGCCGGTCTCATTAAGCTCCGCGACGGTGCCCCCATTACCGCAACGCCCCAGGACATTGCTGAAAACCCGAAGAACCTCCAGTTCTCCGAACTGGAAGCGCCACAGCTCCCCCGTTCCCTGGAAGATGCGGATATTGCCGTCATTAACATGAACTTCGCCCTGGAAGCCAAACTGGACCCCAAGAGCTCCATCTATACCGAAAGCTCTGACTCCCCCTATGCCAATATCGTAGCTGTCCGCGCAGGCGATGAAAAGCGTCCGGAACTGCAGAAGCTCATGAAAGCCCTGAACAGCCAGGAAGCCAAGGATTTCATCAACAAGAAATACAACGGCTCCATTAAGGCCACTTTCTAGGTTTCTCCAGGGAAATCCTGAAGCAGGGCTGACCTGCCATGGAACCCTTCATTTAAAAGATGAGAAAGTAAAATTACTTTCTCATCTTTTTTGATGGAATTATAAAAAGAATCATCGCCTCTGATGATGAAATTATAAGGGAAGTGTAAACTAAAGTTAAATTTCCTTTTTCTCCCTTTCCCCAGCTTGCATTGCAGCCATTCCTATATTACACTAGTATTGATAATGAACAAATAGTACTATAAATCAGGAAGGCAGGCCATGATTCCTGATTTCCGAAAGCCACACAGGGAGAACGTTTATGGACCGTCGCCAGCAGAAAACAAGAGCGGCTATTTTCAGCGCCTTCAGCGCCCTTTTGTCAGAAAAGCCCTACTCTAAAATCACCATCCAGGACATTATTGACCGTGCCAATATAGGAAGAAGCACCTTCTATGCCCACTTTGAAGCCAAGGACAGCCTTTTGAAGGAAATGTGCAGCGAGCTTTTTGACCATATCATCGAAGGCGTCATGCACGACAATGTTCCCAGTGATGCCCATATGGCACCCGGTGTGCCGGATCCTGTATTCTGCCATCTGCTGCAGCATATCGATGCCAACACCAATCATGTAAGGGATCTTCTCACCTCCGAAAGCAGCGATATTTTTCTTCGTTTTTTCAAATCCAGTCTGGATAGACTTATTTCCTCCTACCTCTTAAAGGACCGAAAGCCTTCCTGCCCGGTGCCTGAAGAGTTCCTGCTGAACCACATTTCCGGAAGTTTCGTGGAAATGGTGCAGTGGTGGGTGAGACGAAATATGAAGGAAACGCCGGAAGAACTGGACGCCTATTTCAGGGCCGTGATCAGACCCCTGCTGTAGAGGGAAACGCCGCAGACTGCGGCGTTTTTTTATGGCTGCCAGTGCCGGTCATTCATGAATGGGAGACAAAAAGCATCCTCCTGCCCGGTCTTTTTAAGGCCTTTGGCCAAAAGCAGTCAGTCCTCTCGAAAGCCCCGTCATGTTCCCCCCTTTTCTCCCTTTCCAATATAGGCTATAATGGGTAAAAATATAATGACAGCGTAACAGAAGGGAACCTGCAAAAAGCACTTGACCCTTTGCAAGGAAAGATGTATATTTATCCTTAATACCCTGTTATGGAATTTTTTTATTCAAGGAGGAAATGATGGCAACCTACATTAATGAACCGGCACATACCTTTAATGAATATCTCCTGATTCCGGGATATTCTGATACGAACTGCATTCCTGCAAACGTGTCCCTGAAGACACCGCTGGTGAAGTTCAAAAAAGGTGAAAAACCGGCTATTACATTAAATATCCCCATGGTTTCTGCAATCATGCAGGCCGTATCCGGTGAAAGACTGGCAGTGGAACTGGCAAGAAACGGCGGCGTTTCCTTCATCTACGGCTCCCAGACCCCGGAAGAGGAAGCAGACATGGTTGCCAGAGTCAAAGCCCAGAAAGCAGGCTTTGTTCCCAGTGATTCCAACCTTTCTCCTGAAAACACCCTGGCCGATGTACTGGCTCTGAAAGCAAAGACCGGCCATTCCACCGTAGCCATTACCGACGACGGCACTTCCGGCGGCAAACTGGTGGGCATCGTTTCCAGCCGTGACTATCGCGTGAGCCGTATGGATAAATCGGAAAAAGTGAAAAATTTCATGACCCCTCTGGAAAAACTGGTTACCGCCAAGTACGGCATCACCCTTTCCGAAGCCAACGACATTATCTGGGACAACAAAATCAATTCCCTCCCCGTTCTCTTTGAAGATGGCAAGCTCTACGGCTTCGTATTCCGCAAGGACTACGATTCCCATCAGGAAAATCCCAACGAAATGCTGGATGCCCAGAAACGCTTCATCGTCGGTGCCGGCATCAACTCCCGGGACTATGAAGAAAGGGTGCCGAAGCTGGTAGATGCAGGCGCTGACGTACTCTGCATTGATTCCTCCGAAGGCTTCTCCGAATGGCAGAAAATTACCCTGAACTGGATTCATGAAAAATATAACGGCAAGGTCAGAGTAGGCGCCGGCAACGTAGTAGACCGCGACGGCTTCCTCTTCCTGGCCAAAGCAGGCGCTGACTTCGTAAAGGTAGGCATCGGCGGCGGTTCCATCTGCATCACCCGTGAAACAAAGGGCATCGGCCGCGGCCAGGCTACCGCCCTCATCGAAGTCTGCCAGGCCAGAGATGAATACTACAAGGAAACAGGCATTTACGTACCGGTATGCTCCGACGGCGGCATCGTTTACGACCACCACATTACCCTGGCCCTGGCCATGGGCGCTGACTTCGTCATGCTGGGCAGATATTTCGCCCGTTTCGACGAATCCCCCACACAGAAGAGAACTGTAGGCGGCACGGTGGTCAAGGAATACTGGGGCGAAGGTTCCAACCGCGCAAGAAACTGGGGCCGCTACGATCTGGACGGTTCCAAGAAGCTGGCCTTTGAAGAAGGGGTGGATTCCTACGTTCCCTATGCAGGCCCGCTGAAGGAAAATGTAGAAAAGACCTGTGCCAAGATTAAAGCCACCATGTGCAACTGCGGCGCCATCACCATTCCGGAACTGCAGAAGAAAGCAAAACTCACCCTCGTATCCGCTACCTCCATCGTAGAAGGCGGCGCCCACGACGTTATCCGGAAAGAAAAAGACGGCTCCGACCGCTGATTCTGCTTATAAAGACATATAAAAAAGGCTGTGAAAAAATGGTAATCATTTCTTCACAGCCTTTTTTTATCCATGGCTTTGCCGCTGTTTTTCTATGATTTTACCTGCCCACGGCCAGCAGGGATATCCACCGGTAGGCCTTCTTATATATCAGAAGGAAGAGACCCACTTCCATAGGGAAACAGATCAGATTCTTGATCAGTCGTCCCAGAAAAATGGCAGAGGCCGCCTTGTCATAGTAAAGTACCAGCCACAGGGTATTAAGCCCCAGGTGGATCAAGACCATAATGACAAGGAATGGAATACACACATAGGGAAAGGTGATTTTCCTTCTGTAGAAGAAATAGCCGAAAATGAAGCCTGTAAGGAAATCGGACAGGGTAAAGCCGGGGAAAAATATGCTTGTCCCCACAAGAGCCGTGCCGATCAGGTTATCCAGCGCCCCCACCAGCCCCGCTTTCCATGGCCCATAGAGGGCCCCTGCCAGAGCCAGGGGCAGGAAACCGAAGGTAATCCTCACAAAAGGTGTCTGTATGGCAAAGACATAGGACAGAAGCACTGCCAGTGCCGTAAGAATTCCCAGAACCACCATTTCCTTTTCTCTATTTTTATGCATTATAAAAAGACCTCCTTCATGCAGAGCTGCATGGAAAGGGGTCTCCATGCAGCAGCGGGATGCAGCACAGGCACCGCAAGCTTCTGCTTTTCGTCCGGATGACAACTCCCCGTTCATCCGGCACTGGAGGAAAAGGACCAGCCTTTTCCTGCGCACCTGTACTTACTCTGCTAACTTATAAATTGGATACAGTATATCACTCCAATCAAAAAATTGCAATCAAAAAGCTGCCTCGTAAGGCAGCTTTTTGATTAGTTACTTCATGGATTAATAAAGTTTGGCACCGGCAGGGATATGACGGTCTACCATGAGGAGGTGAAGTTTTTCTTCCCCTTCTTCTTTATGAATGGCAGAGAGGAGCATGCCGCAGGAGTCGATGCCCATCATCTTTCTTGGCGGCAGGTTCACGATGGCAATCAGTGTCTTTCCTACCAGTTCTTCCGGTTCATAGTAGGCATGAATGCCGGAGAGAATGATGCGGTCTTCTCCTGTGCCGTCGTCCAGAGTGAACTTCAGGAGCTTCTTGCTCTTGGGCACTGCTTCGCAGGCCTTGACTTTGACAGCGCGGAAATCAGACTTGCTGAAGGTATCAAAATCCACATAGTCCTTGAAGAGCGGTTCGATTTCTACTTTGGAGAAGTCGATAGGTTCATCATCCGCTTCTTTGGCCAGTCTTTCAGCTTCCTGGGCCGTCTTCTTTTCCAATGCCGTTTCCGGTTTCATAGCCGGGAAGAGGAGGACGTCGCGGATAGAAGCGGAGTTGGTCATAAGCATGAAGAGACGGTCGAGGCCGATGCCGAGTCCGCCTGTAGGAGGCATGCCGTATTCCAGAGCGGTCAGGAAATCTTCATCAATCGGATGCGCTTCGTCGTCGCCGTGCTTTCTTTCCTCCACCTGCAGTTCGAACCGTTTTCTCTGGTCAATGGGATCATTTAATTCGGAGAAGCCATTTGCCAGTTCACGGCCATAAATGTAGGATTCGAAACGGATGGTGTAGCGCGGATCTTTCGGGTCCAGTTTAGAAAGAGGGGATACTTCGATAGGATGTTTTGTGATATGCACCGGCTGAATCAGGTGTTCTTCCACATAGGCATCAAAGCATTCGGAAAGAATCTTGCCGAAGCCGTCGTATTCGCCGTATTCCACATGGAGCTTGTCTGCAATGGCTCTGGCGTCTTCGATGGTCTGGCAGGCATCAAAGTCTTCGCCGGTGTATTTTTTCACAGCTTCAGACATGGTAAGCCGCGGCCATGGCGGAGTGACGTCGATTTCCGTATCTTCATAGGTGAATTTCATGGAACCGTAGGAAGCCATAGCGCAGGCAGCCACGATCTGTTCTGTCTGGTTAATGACATCTTCGATATCACCATAGGCCTGGTAAGTTTCGATGGCAGTGAATTCCGGATTATGACGGGTGTCCATGCCTTCATTTCTGAAGTTTCTGGTAATTTCAAAAATCCGTTCATAGCCGCCTACCAGAAGTCTCTTCAGGTACAGTTCCGGAGCAATGCGCAGGTACATGGTCATATCCAGGGCATTGAAATGGGTGGTGAAGGGTTTTGCATTGGCGCCGCCATAGAGAGGCTGCAGCACCGGGGTTTCCACTTCCAGGAAGCCGTGGTCTGTGTACCATTTGCGGATAGCAGACATCATGGCAGCTCTCTTCACGAAGGTTTCCCGAACTTCCGGATTCATGATAAGGTCCAGATATCTCTGGCGGTAGCGCTGTTCCTTGTCTGTAAGGCCATGCCATTTTTCAGGCAGCGGGCGCAGGGACTTGGAGAGCATGGTGAAATGGAGAACCCGTACGGTCAATTCGCCGGTATGGGTGGTGAAGACGGTACCTTCAATGCCAAGGATATCACCGATATCCACCAGCTTGAAAAGGGCCCATTCATTTTCAGGAAGCTCATCTCTCTTGAAATAAACCTGGATGTCACCGGTCTGGTCGCGAAGCACGCAGAAGGCTGTCTTACCCTGGCCGCGGCGGATCATGATTCTGCCGGCAATGCGGACATGGGTCTCATCCTTTTCCAGCTGTTCCGCTTCTTTGCGGATATCGGCAGCATGGTGGTCCCATTCAAATTTCTGTCCGTAGGGTTCTACGCCCAGTGCACGGATTTTATCCAGCTTTTCGCGGCGGATGATCATCTGGTCATTCAGTTTCGGACCGCTGTGCTGTGTATTCTGGTTTTTATTTTCTGTCATTCCTTAACCTCATTTCCTACCAGTCATATTATTCTTCAATAGAAATGACTTTGTATTTCAAAACGCCGTTAGGCGCTTCTGCTTCCACCGTATCGCCGGCCTTGGCTCCCATCAGGGCACGTCCTACCGGGGATTCGTTGGAAATACGGCCTTCAAAGGGATTGGATTCGGTGGAACCTACAATGGTCACCTTTTCCTGGAGATGTTCTTCCATATCTTCGATGAGTACGGTAGAACCAACATCTACACGGTCCTTGGCCACCTTTTCAATGACCTGGGCGGTGCGGATCTGCTGTTCCAGCTGGAGGATACGGCCTTCCAGGAAAGCCTGGGCGTTCTTAGCTTCATCATATTCGGAGTTTTCGGAAAGGTCGCCCATTGCGATGGCGGCCTTCAGGCGCTGTGCAATTTCCGCACGTTTTGTGGAACGGAGTTCATCCAGTTCCTTCTGCATCTTTTCAAGGCCTTCTCTGGTGACCAGAGTACGCTGCATTTCTGCCATAACAATCTGCCTCTTTTCTTTAATACTTATACCTTATATAGATATCATAGGGGAATCCTAAACAGGGCATATTTCATAGTATATAGCAAAATGAAGGGTGTAGTCAAACAATTTACGTATTGTTTCCCATTTCCCCAACATGCCTTTCTTTGGATGGCGTTTGACAGAAAACTTTTTTCTATCTCCCCTGCTCTGCCAAAACCGTGTCCACCAAAACGGTCCGTTTTTCTCCTCAGGAAGAAGGGATTTTTCCCTCTTTTTCCCTATAGAACATTTTTCTAATTAACTCAAGAAAAAATATATTATTCTCATTATTTTGCTTGTTTTCTCAATTAAAAATCAGAAATTTCCCCTGTGAGGTTATATGGGGCAATTTGGGGCTGTTTCAGGCGGCACAGGGCTAATAGAAATTTACGCCCATTTTACAAAATTGTATTTTTATCCATATTAGTTTCAATTTTATACAGGATATTCATCCCCGCCAAATCGAGGAATTCCCCGGAATGCCCACCATGACGCCCTTCCGGGGTTTTGTTCATTTTTACCATGAAATTTCATAATACATCATGATGTATCATTCTAATCCATGCCAAACCATGATGGCAAGCATTTTTTGCTATTTTTCTTCTTTTTCCTCAAAAGTTCTCAAAAGTCCATATGAGTTCATAGAAAAAAATTTACAAAAAAAATTGTAAAAAAGTCTTGTCATATGATTTCATTTATGGTATATTGCAGTAAATAAAAATTCATCGCGCCCTGCCCCGAGAGCAGTTGAGCAGCGAACCGTTAAAAAATAACGGATGGTTTTCTTTATGCCCTGTTTCTTTCACCTTTATAGAAAGCAAATGGGGCTCGTGCATGCCTTGATGATTTTCATGACTGCATCATCCGGTTTATTCCGGGACAATATTTTTCCCCCAATACGCTTCATGCGATTTGGATTAAGAAAGAAGGGAACAACCTTGTCTAAGAGCAAAAAAATGGGAGTGGTACAGCTCACAACAGTAACAGCCATCAACATGATGGGTTCCGGTATTATCCTTCTGCCGGCCACACTGGCAGAAATCGGGACAGCTTCAATTTTCGCGTGGATTCTGGCCTCCATCGGAGCCACGATTCTGGCTTATGCCTTTGCCCGCTGCGGCATGCATACCTCCAAGGTAGGCGGCATGGGCGGCTATGCGGAGTACCGTTTCGGCAGAGCGGGAAATTTCCTTTCCAATTTCTGCTACACCATTTCATTAATCATCGCCAATGCAGCCATCGCCAGCGGCGTCGTCAGCTACGGCTCCTACGTGTTCGGCCTCACCCTTTCCCCTGTGGAAGTGTGCATGGCCACCATCGGTGTCCTCATCCTGGCAGCCACCATCAGTCTGGTGGGCCCCAAGAAATTCGGCAAATTCACTTCCCTCGGCGTTTTTTGTGTCGTATCTCCAGTGGTAGGCCTTCTCCTTTGCGGCTTCTTCTTCTTTGATACCGGTATCTATAGCGAAGCCTGGAACCCCGGAAACCTGCCATTCTACGATATCATGAAAGACTCCATTGCCGTCATCATCTGGGCCTTCCTGGGACTGGAAACTGCCTGCGCTAACTCCGACACCGTGGAGAATCCGGAAAAGAATGTGCCCATTGCCGTACTGGCCGGTACTCTTCTGGCAGGTGCCTGCTACACCACTTCTACTGCTATCATCGGCGGCCTGGTACCTTACAAGGAACTGATGGCTTCCGGAGCTCCCTTCGGACTGGCTTATGCCACCATGTTCGGAGAAAAAGCAGGATATATTATTTCCTGCATGCTGGTATGCTCCTGCTTCGTGTCCCTCACTGCCTGGCAGTTCACCGTTTCCGAAGTAGCAAGAGAAGCTTCCTCCATCGGGCTTTTCCCGAAATTCCTGTCCAAGGTCAACCGTTTCCGTTCCCCCTATGTGGCTATCGGATCCCTGGTGGCCATCCAGGTTATCATGACCCTCTCCACCATGAGCCCCACTCTCTTAAAGCAGTTCAATGTGCTCATCAACCTGGCTGTCATGATTAACCTCATCCCCTACCTTCTCGCCATGGGCGCCGTATCGGATCTGCAGAAAGCCGAAGGCATTTCCCATGACAAGGCAAAGCTGGCCAATGCAGCAGCTATTGTAGGCGGTATCTACAGCTGCTATGCTGTATACGGCTGCGGCTGGACCGTCATTCTGGAAGGCGCTTTCGTAGCTGCCATGGGCCTCGTCATTTATGCCCTCATTTCCTCCCGTCTCCGCTATGCGCCGACGCCGGAAGTTTCCACCTATCCGCCTATTGACAAGAAATAAAAAAATAAATAAAAGGAGCGGTGAAAGAATGTAAATCATTTCTTCACCGCTCCTTTTTGGTCTGACCGTGGGATGGCAAGTCTGCCATTCTGTAAGAAAGCAGAAACCTTTCCATCCATTGACAGAATCTTTTTCCCCATGTATTATTATATGTGTAATTTCATAAGAAACTCTTCCCTGTCACCGGATAGGGAGCCAAGAGGGTTTATTCCTGCTGCAGGTAATATGGCGAAAGCCATTGAAAGGCAGGAATAAATCCTCTTTTTTTTAAGGAGGTTATATCATGAACATTAAACCCTTTGCTGTCGAAGAATGGATGAATGCCTATGAAACAGGTGCCCGGTACAATATTGCCGAAACCTGCGTGGATTCCATTTCACTGGACGAACTTTTTGAACTGTCGGGAACCCATAAGGAATCATTCCTTAACAAACTCTGTGCCCGCCGTCTCACCTATGGCTATATAGAAGGTTCTCCTGATTTGAAGGAAGGCATTGCTGCCCTGTACCACACCATCAGGCCCGATGAAATCGTTCCTGCCCATGGTGCTTCCGGGGCTAACCACCATGTTTTTTATTCCCTTATCAATCCGGGAGACAAGGTCATTTCCATCATGCCCTCTTACCAGCAGCTCTACTCCATTCCTGCCTCCCTGGGAGCAAAGGTGGAAATCCTGCATTTGAAAAAGGAAAACAGCTATCTGCCGGACCTGGAGGAACTGGAAGAAATGGCCCGGGACGGTGTGAAGATGATCTGCCTCAATAATCCGAACAACCCCACCGGCGCCCTGATGTCTCCCGAAATTCTGAAGAAAGTGGTGGACATTGCCAAAAAATCTGACGCCTACCTTCTGGTAGATGAAGTATACCGCCATCTCACCCAGGATGACGAATGGCAGCCGTCCATTGTGGACATGTACGAAAAAGGCATTTCCACTTCTTCCATGTCCAAAGTGTTTTCTCTGGCCGGCGTCCGTCTGGGATGGATTGCCACCCATGATAAAGATGCCTTAAAGCAGTTCTGGTCCCATCGTGACTACAACCTCATCAGCTGCGGCATGATAGACGAAGCCATTGCCGCGCTGGCCCTGGCTTCCAAAAATCAGATTCTGGAAAGAAATAAAAAAATCATCCGGGAAAATCTGGATATCCTGGATCACTGGATTCAAAAAGAACCCCGTCTTTCCTATGTGAAGCCCAAAGCCGGTACCACCGCTCTGGTGTATTATGATTTTCCCATAGATTCCTATACCCTCTGCCGCCGCATGTATGACAGCTGCGGCACCTTCGTAACCCCGGGGGACTGCTTCGATGAACCCCACTCCATGCGTATCGGCTATGCCGCCGACAGGGACACATTAAAAAAAGGCCTCCAGGCCATGAGTACCTTCCTTGGCTCCCTGGAAGCTGAATAATCATCTACTGTTTTCGTAAACCACTGCCATCTATCATCATGGTCTTGCCTTTTCCCTCCCCATATGATAGACTGCAGACAATAAAACCGTCATGGTTGTGGATTTTTTCAGATTTTTCTGTTTTCGCCGCACAGTGCATGCTGCACTGTGCTTTTCTTTTGGAGGAAATCATGCATAAAGGATTCTATGCATTTATTGTATTTTCCGCCGGCGCCTGCTACGGCATTCTTTCCACCTTTGTAAAAACCGCCTATGCCGCTGGTCTCACCCTCACCGATGTGAGCGGTATGCAGTGTCTTTTCGGCATGGTCTTTCTATGGCTTTCCGCCATACTTACCGTAAGACGGATTCCTTCTTTCTTCCAGATTCTGTCCCTTGCATCTATTGGCATTCCCATGGCGCTCACCACCATTTTCTACTACCATTCCCTGGAAAGTCTCTCTGCCTCCCTGGCAGTGGTTTTCCTTTTCCAGTCCATCTGGATGGGTACAGCGGCGGAATCTTTGATTTTTAAAAAGCTGCCGGGAAAGAAGCAGCTTCTTTCCATCATTCTCTGCCTCATAGGCACCCTGCTCTCAGCTGGTCTTCTGGATGAAGGCGCCAACTTTTCCTTTTCCTCCGGCATGGTGTGGGGCTTTCTTTCCGCCCTTTCCTACACTGCCATGATGTGTGCCAGTTCCCTTCTGGGGAAAGGCGTGGCCCCTGCCCTGAAGGGAGCTCTCATGTCCACCGGTGATACCCTGCTGACCTTTCTTCTCCTTCCGCCGGTCTTTCTTTTTGATTTTTCCGCCTGGCCCCTGCTCCTCCCCTATGGCTTCCTCCTTGGTATTTTCGGCGTAGCCCTGCCGCCTTTTCTTCTGGCCTGGGGCATGCCCCATGTAGGTCCCGGTCTTGGCTCCGTGCTGGCCGCATCGGAGCTTCCTGTGGCCCTCGTCATGGCCCTTCTGGTGCTGGGTGAATCCATCACCCCCATCCAGTGGGCAGGCATCTTCCTTATCGGAGCAGGCATTGTGGCAGGAAATATTAAGAATTCATAAGGCTTAGAGGGTTCAGAGGGGAGTCTTCGCCCGCTCCGCAGGCGAAGATTATGACCTGCTGGCGCAGGCAGGTTGTGTCCCAAAGGGGGAAATGAGGCACTATTTTGTGCATCGCTTCACTCAGGGCACAGGGGCTTTTCAGGCTGAAGGTGGCAAGGCGCTGTCTGCTTTCCCGCCGTCCACCAGCCTGCGTAAAGCAGACAGCGGATAACTGACAGCCAGCAGCCTTCCCCTGTCACCAGCGCACGATCTCACAATCCCATCTTTTTCTCTATCTCTTCCTTTGCCCTTCTCACGAAGGAGAGCATGTCTTCATCCAGGGGATAGCGGATGACGCAGCCCGGGGAAAGAATGACTTTTCTGCCTCCAGTCTGTTTCAAAGTTTCGTAGATTTCCCGTTCGATTTCATTTTTATGGTGTTCTGTAATATCCATCCGCTCCAAACCTGCCATGATGCACTTTCCTGTCAGGAGCTGGGCTTCTGAGATTTCCGGCAGCGATTCGAAGGCATGCCAGTTGAAAACCTGCACCGGATATTTGCGAAGGAGGGGGAACATGATATTTTTGCCATGGGCATGAAGCACATTGCACCAGCCGGAAGAAGCAGAGAGCACTGCCAGATCGTAGGGCATGCCATATTCCCGATAGAAGGATTCTTCTGTGAGATTATAGGATGAAAGCTGGGTGGCAAAAAAGATACCGTCAGCCCCCAGTTCGATAACCCGCTGCACCAGGGCGCAGGTGGTTTCTGTAATCACCTTCAGCGCTTCCTTCACCTTATCTCCATGGCCCTGCCGGATATGGTCCATCATGGAAGGACAGAGTTTATTGGCCGTGGTGAGGGGGCTGAACACCGTAAATACGACGGGCACTTCTCCCTTTGTTTGATTCAGGAGAAGCTTCAGATACTTCTGCTCCCTGGCCAGGGCCCCTTCATTCACGGATACCGGCTTGAGCCTGAGCCAATCCTCCGGTTCCTTCACCGGCGTCTCTGTAATCCGGGCCACGCCGCCTTTGGGTACATCGCTGAAATCAGTTTTGGCTCCGAAATCCTCGACGCTGTACATGCCGTTATTCATGGTTTTCAGAATATCCACATCATATTTTTTATAGAAATCGTAGGTATGCTCGGCATTGCTCACAGGATCCAGGTCTATCATAGGCAGATGGGTCCACAGGGAATAGGGCACCCGATCCACTTCCTCGCCGCGGATGGCCGCCTGGATGCGTTCCTTCTTCGTCATGGCAGAAATGATTTTCTTTTTCATAGGATTCCTCCTTAAAGAAATAGGGTTCAGAGGGCGGTGGTATCGCCCTGCGGGCGATGAATATGAAATAAGCGTTACGGGATTGGCTTGCCGCCCTGCGTGTCATTCTGAGCGAAGCGAAGAATCTCGGTAAGAACCGTAAGTAACAGAAATATTGATAAATGCCGGTCGGCGGGAAACCCTCGTGGAAAGCCCCCGCAGCCAGCGGATAGACGACAGCCGCCTTCACTGTCCCACTGTCCCACTAGCTCACTATCTCACTAATTTGTACCCCTTTATCATACCATACATATCTGCCAGCGCCCAGCCGATGGGGATAGAGAGCCAGATGCCGGTGACACCGATTTCCGGGAAGGAGGAAAGAAAGTAGGCCAGCACCACCCGGGTGCCCAGGGAGAGGATGGTAAGGATGACACTCATTCCGGCCCGTTTGATGGCGCGGTAGAAGCCGTAGAGCATGAAAAGGATTCCGATGCCCAGGTAGCAGCTGCCTTCGATGCGAAGGTAGTGCGCCCCCACCGCAATCACCTCTTCTGCCGTTTCCGGTACGAAGAAACCCATAAGAGTTGGCGCCAGGAGGGATACCAGGCAGCTGGCAAGAATGGAGAAAAGGAAAATCATCTTTCCTGCTGTAATCACGCCCTGCCGGATACGTGCTTTGTTTCCTGCGCCCCAGTTCTGGGCCGCATAGGTGGAAAAAGCGTTGCCGAAGTCCTGGAGCGGCGAATAGGCAATGGTGTCGATTTTCACGCCTGCCGCAAAGGCTGCCATCACAGTGGTGCCAAAGCTGTTCACCAGCCCCTGCACCAGAAGAATTCCAAAATTCATAATGCTCTGCTGGAGACTGGTCAGAAGGGAGAGTTTTGACATATCCCAGAAGATTTCACGGTTCCAGACCCTGTCTTTCCCTGAAATATGGAACTCCCGCCGAAACAGGCAGTAAATAAAGATACCTCCGCCGGAAAGGTACTGGGAAATCACGGTGGCCTCTGCAGCACCACTTACGCCGAAATCCAGATACACCACGAAAAGAATGTCCAGCGCCACATTCATGAGAGAAGAGAGAATGAGAAAGAGAAGGGGCGTCACGGAATCTCCCACAGCTCTTAGGAGTGCGGCGCCGAAATTATAGAGAAACACCGCCAAAAGTCCGGTCAATATCCACCATAAATAGTCCCGGATATAGGGAATGACCTCAAAGGGCACCTGCATGAAGGAAATGAGCTCGTCCAGGAAGATGTAAGCAGCACCGTTCATGATGACCGTCAAAAGACCGATGGACAGAAAGGAAATAAAAACAGCCTGTTTCATGCGGTCAAAATTTTTCCTGCCGAAGCAGAGGGAAAAATAAACGCCCGCCCCCATGGTAAGACCAATCAGTATGGAAGTGAGGAAAATCATGAGGGTATAGGCGCTCCCTACCGCCGCCAGCGGCGCTTCTCCCAAAAATTTTCCCACCACCAGCGTATCCACCACATTGTAAAGCTGCTGGAATACATTCCCCACCATGAGAGGCAGGGAAAAGAGCAGGATTTTCCTTCCCACCGGGCCTGATGTGAAATCAATATGTCTCATTTTACCCCCTGCGGCCTGTCTTCCTCTGCAGCAGACCGTCATATTACAGATTTTATATATTCATTATAGTAGGGCCCTTTCAAAAATGAAATGTTTACTTGAAATGATGACTGCCAAGGAATCTAAAAAAGAGCTGTGAAAAAATGACAATCATTTCTTCACAGCCCTTTTGACCTGACTTACTTTTATTTCATATTGGCTTTGGCCCAGTCTGCTTTGAACCGGGCAATGCCGTTATCGGTGAGCGGATGTTTCATGGCATCCATGAGCACCTGGAATGGAACGGTAGCAATATCAGCACCGGCCAGGGCACACTGCATAATGTGCTGGGGCTTTCTGATGGAAGCGGCAATAATCTTTGTTTCAATGCCATGGAGTTCAAAGATTTCCGAAATGGTCTGGATCAGTTCGATGCCATCCCAGCCGATATCATCGATACGGCCTACGAAGGGGCTTACATAGGAAGCGCCTGCGCGGGCTGCGAGCAGTGCCTGGTTGGCAGAGAATACCAGGGTCACATTGGTGCGGATACCCAGTTTTTTCAGGCCCTTGACTGCTTTCATGCCTTCCGGGGTCATCGGAATCTTCACTACCACGTGAGGATCCAGTCCGGCCAGTACTTTGCCTTCTTCAATCATGCCTTCTGCATCGTCAGCCAGTACTTCAGCGGAAATAGGGCCGTCCACAATGGATGCGATTTCCTTAATGGTGGCATGGAAATCCTTCCCTTCCTTGGCAATCAGGGAAGGATTGGTGGTTACACCGGAAATAAATCCCATATCATTGGCCTTGCGAATGGCCTCTACATCAGCAGTATCAATAAAAAATTCCATTTGTTTTTCTCCTTTGCTTCAATGTATATAGTACATTTTCACACCATCTGCCCCTTCTGTCAATGAAAAAATGAAAACGCCATCCAATAATGGAAGCCGCCGCAAATCGCAGAGGTCACGAAGTCTGTTTTCGCAGGAAATCATGCCCTGCCGGGTGACCGGGGCTTAAACAGCTCGTGCGGTTCCCCGGTTCCCGCATTGTATACCATTTCAGGAATAAAACAAATCAATGATTGAATCAGCCCTCCCTTAGATGATTCTATAAAAATTTTTTATAAATGCCCTTTCCTGTTTCCATTTCTCTCCGGTTCTTTTTCAATCCCCCCTGTTTTCTATGTTTTCCGCGGATTTTGCAAAAATGAATCATTTACCGGAATTTCTAAATTACAATGCATGATATTTTATATTCATTGATTATTGATAGAGTGAAGTGTATAATTAAATAAAAGAAACTATTGTTTTTAATTCGAACTCCACCATTGGAATTGAGGGGGATATTATGAAATTAACGCTCCTCGCTTTGAGCTATTTCCAGAAAACAGCTGAGCTCCAGCACCTGACCCGGGCGGCTGAAGCCCTTCATATTTCCCAGCCTTCTCTGTCCCACACCATCAAAGTGCTGGAAACGGAGCTGGGCGTACCGCTTTTCTCCAGAAGCGGCCGCAATATCGTACTCACCAAGTACGGCGAAATTCTTCTCCGCCACACGAACCGCATTATGCAGGAGCTCCATGGCGCCCAGAAGGAACTGGCAGATACCAAGGAAGCCCAGAAACTCACGGTCACCATTTCCCTTTTTGCCGCTTCCATGATTATTCCTGCCTTTCTTACCCGCTTCCGCCAGGAACATCCGGATATCCGCTTTGAAATCCTGCAGCAGCGCAGCAAACCGGGGCAGCAGAGCCAGAATCATGTGGACCTTTTCCTGTCCTCCTCCATCAATCCCATTGAAAATGATCACTCCGTCACCCTGTTGAAAGAAGACATTATGCTGGCCATGCCGGACACGGATCCCCATGCCCGGAAATCCTCAGTCAACCTGGATGAATTTGAAAAAGCCGGCTTTATTTCCCTGGAAGCCGGAGCCAGCCTTCGAACCATCACCGATTTCTACTGCCGCATGGCCGGTTTCGTCCCCCATGTGGTGCTGGAAAGCGACAGCCCCATGACCGTGCGTGAATTTATCCGCGCAGGCCTGGGCGTATCCTTTGCGCCCCGCATTACCTGGCATGGCGTAGGCGGAGACCATGTGGCCCTGGTGCCTATTGCCTCTCCGAACTGCCAGCGCTACATCAGCCTGTCCTGGAAGAAAGGCGAGAAGCTTTCGCCGCCGGCAGAAATGCTGAAGAAATACATCATCGACAACTTCTCCGACTTCGCCAGAGAATACGCCGGCCTTCCGCCGGAAAGATAAATCCATGGGACTGTGAAAAAGACTCTTCTTTTCACAGCCCTTTTTTATTCGCCAAAGGAGCCCCTATGAAAGAAACCGCTGATTCCCGTTTTGAGGAAGAAGTAAAACAGTCCAAAACCAAAGTCATTGTCGAGGAATACGAGAAACTGTCCTCCTCCCTGATTTTTGAAATCATCCGTCATGATGGGGAAAAGGAACTGGACCGGGCCACGGTGCCCCTCATCTTTTCTGCCCTGGCTGCAGGACTTATGATTTCCTTCTCCTTTTATTTCCGCGCCGTCCTCTCCATGTATGCCGGCCATAGCCCCTGGGCCGACGCCATCAGCGGCATAGGATACACCACGGGCTTTCTTATCGTCATTCTGGGAAGGCTTCAGCTTTTCACGGAAAATACCATTACCACCGTGATTCCCTTCTTTGAAAGCCCTTCCTGGAAAACTCTCCTTCGTATAGGGCGGCTATGGGCCATCGTCCTTCTTTCCAATATGGCCGGTACCCTGCTTTCTGCCCTCTTCATGACCTCCTCCTGTTTTGCATCGCCGGAAATCACATCCTTCCTTCTCTCCACCGCCCACCACATCATGACCCCCACTCCCCTGGAGAACATTTTCAAAGGGATTCCCGCCGGCATGCTCATTGCCGCAGTGGTCTGGATGATTCCCATGTCCCGGGGCTTTTCCTTCTTCACCATCTTCACCTTCACCTACTTCATCGCCATCGGCGGCTTCGCCCATGTGGTAGTAGGCTCCGGAGAAGCAGCCTACGCAGTGCTCATGGGTGATTCTTCGGTTTACGACTATTTCTTCCGATTCCTGATTCCCACCGGTCTTGGCAACATCATCGGCGGCACCGGCATCTTTACCCTCCTTGTTTCCGCCCAGGTAAAGGTGGAACGGAAATAAAAAATCCGTGAAGAAATGATGAATGATTTCTTCACGGATTTTTCATGCCTCTCTTCAACAGTTGATGAATGGAACCATATGGTTTATAGTGTATAAGAACAAAAATTCACGAAACCTAAATGAACATAAGGAGACATCAATGAAAAGGAAAGCAGAAATGGAAGAAGGCAGCCTCTTTGCCCAAACCGATATGACCCCGAAAGGCACTGAGAATACAAAGACCGCCCAGCCCCTCCGCCCTGCAGAAGAAGCGGCCGCCCACGCCTGGAAGGAAAAAATCTGGGAGTTTGACCTCACAAAGCCTTCCCAGTGGATGAAGGATACCATGAAAAAAGATATGCTCAAAGAAGGCTTCGGCAAAAGGGAAGCCAATAAAGTATTCAAGGGCCTCTTCTTCAAGGAAAAGGTCTGCAATACCCGCACCCAGGCGCTGGAATACCTGAAGTCCATCCCCACCTCCTATGCGGTGAAATATAAAATCGGCATCACCCCTTCCCCTAAAATGGTATCCCTGGAAAAAAGGCTCCGGGAAAAAGAAGAAAAGCTGTCAACCTATACAAAGGAACAGAACGAGAAGAAATTCACCGCTCCCTTCGTATCCTGCCCCCACTGCAAATCCAGAGTGAACCGCAGCTTCATCCATCCGCCCCTCTGTCCGGTGTGCGGCAAAGACATGCGCTCCGACACTGCCGTCAAAACCATAACCACTTTGGAAGAAACGGTCAGGGACTTGAAAAAGCGCTATGAAGATACGGCAAGGAAATACAACAGTAAATTCACCGGAGGCGAAACCTGGATCATCCGCCTGGTGAATCCCCTGTATGAGGGGAATTGAGGTTCAGCGCCCTTCAGGCGCTGAAGGGTTCAGAAGGTTCAAAGGGTTCTTAAGATTGACCGGCCTAAAGGCCGGAGGGTTCTCAGGTTTGACGGGCCTATGGCCCGAGGGTTGTGGTATCGCCCTTGCGGTGCACAGCGAACACATTTAGCACTAGCGAACTGGATTTGTAAGGGAGCATCAGCGACCCGAAAATCCAGTGAGTCAGTGACAGCAGAGGATGAAGGAGCGCTAGCGACGCGCAAAATGTAGTGAGTCGTTTCTCCACGGGAAAGCATGTCACTGGATTCTCAGGTCGCTTTGCTCCCCTACGAATCCAGTTCCTTTGCCACCCTTTAGGGGGCGATGAATATAAATGCCGCTTAGCGTCCCCCTTCCCGCCCTGCGTGTCATTCTGAGCGCCAGCGAAGAATCTCGGTACTCGAAGCGTATGAGACAATCGGTAGTAAATACCAGCCTGCGGGAAGGAGCCACTGCTGGGTATAACCGATATTAAGCATTGTGCAGGGAGATTTCTCGACTCCGCTTCGCTGCGCTCGAAATGACAGGAACGCCAAGGTGTCAAAGTGCCGTTAGCGATTCCAACCAGCCCACCAGCCCACTAAACTATCCCAGGTCCCAAAAACTCCCACTCAAAAATCCGTCACCCCAGAGATGACGGATTTTTTTACATGAGAAAAATGGTATTTTTCCCCCGGAATTTGGCCTGGTAGAGGGCGCTGTCCATTTTATGGTAGAAGGACTCGAATGTCTCTCCTTCCCTGGCCTGTGTGACGCCCAGACTGGCAGATACAGGACTTCTGTCGGGGCAGGACACCGTTTCTTCTATGGTTTTTCTCAAGGTTTCTGCCAGAGCGGCGGCTTCCTCTTCCTCCATTCCAGGAAGAAGGATAACGAATTCATCGCCGCCCCACCGGCCTATGTAGGCATTGGGCGGTGATTTTTTGGAAAACACGCCTGCCACCTCCTGCAGTACCCTGTCACCTGCGCCATGGCCAAATTCATCATTGATTCTTTTGAAATTGTCAAGATCCACCATAATGGCTGTAAATACATGGTGATTCTTCTGCCTGTCATCGGTGAGTTCGTGAAGGATGGATTCCACACGGCCCCGGTTCAGAAGGCCCGTAAGGCCGTCATGGGTCGCCACGTAGACCAGTTTCCGATTCACTTCCTCCAGACGGCGGTTTGCCTGCTCCAGTTCTTCCGTAGATCTGGCTATGAAGGAGGCCATACGCTGTATGGTGGTCATGGTTTCCGTATGGAAAACGATGCCTTCCGAAGACTTTTCTTCCTGCCTCATCTCGTTTTCCTCTTTTTCCCTGAAAGCAGCGGCCACCAGGGTCATGTTGAGGGCCGATGTCCTGCCGCCGGAGCGGCTGATTTCACCGTGGGAATAGCCGCCGCATACAGGCGCCAGGGCTCCATAGGGGGCCAGCACCTGGTTCGCATCTTCCTTCAGGAAAAGACGCCTGGTAATGCAGGAAAAAATAAGGATTCCCTCCGGTGCAAAAGTCCGGAGCTGTTTCGTGTTCTCCTGGCAGCGGGCGATGATTTCATTGGGATCCCCGTAGGCCAGCCTTACCTTTTCCCCTTCAAAGCAGCTGGCTGACATGATGAGGCTCCCATCATCCCTGCAGGCCGCCGGAAGCCTGGCCAGCATGCGGCCCTTTCTCATAAGAATCAAAGGGAAGGAAAGCAGCTGCTGCCCGCCAAAATCGGATTTCTTCATTTTCAGATATTTCTCATACACCTGAAAAGCAGGCCTGCCGTCCAGTTCACGAATCACCTTGTCCCCATCAATGGCAGTAATGGTCATCACCTGTCCCAGGGGCTGCCAGCCCAGATTCTGGGACACCCGGATTTTCACCTTCCCTGCAAAGCACACTGCCACAATGGCCTTTCGGGAAATGAAATCATTGCCAAAGACGCAGGTATCATCGCCGTCGGTATAGGTATCGGCGCCGCCGCCGAAAATGGCCGTCTCCGGCGGCAGGTGATCCAGCTCCGTAAGGAAATCATCCACGTCCACCGTGGAAAGGGTGGTAAATACTTCCACCCCTGCCAGATTTCTGATACCGCTGAAGCTTTCCAGCGCCCTTTCCCCTGCCTCGCCGGGGGTCATGCTGCTGATGTCATAGCAGTGCACCGACACTTCCGTATCTTCAAAGGAAAGAAAAGCAACTACGCTTTTCCCCAGTACCATGCGTCCGTCCTTAATACCGCCGGAAGCGGACATGCCGGCAATGGCCGATTGGGGAAAAGCCTTCCTCAGTGTCTGTATGCTCTCCTTAACTTTTTCCAAATCGTTGGACTCATGATAAAGGGTAATAAAAAGCCCCGCCTTTTCCCTTCGTTCCTGCCTGAACCGGTCTATCACTTCTTCCAGTTCATTTTCCCCATAGAAATCATACACATACTGTTTCATGCAAAGCCTCCTGATGAAACCGGTGTATCTCACGTATCATGAAAATGATGGTATCCTGCTGCAAGGCATGCCTTCTGTAAATTCTCAGTTATGCCGTTCTTATATTTACTATAGCATAAAAGCAGAATAAATTAAAATCATATTTTAAACATCAAAGAGGACTGCGAAAAAATGATTGAAGCTCCGTCCGGTCCTCCTATGCAGAAAATCAGAGGCCCTTTGCCAATCTGAAAAGGAAACGAATCGCAAAGGGACCGCGCCGCTCTGCCTGAGATGACGAATCCTCTGACTGCTTAGCTTCACCCCAGGTAAAATAGGGGTGCACTAAAAAAGGAGGGGAAAGATAATTAACCTTTCTTCCCCTCCTTTTCTCCTTAAAATTCTCAGGATTCCGGCCAGGACTCATTCTTGTATTCCGTGCCGGTTTTTGGATTAAAACCGTTATTCTCGTTATATCCTTTTCCCTCTATATAGGACAGGCTGTAGCTGTCCCCTTTTCTTGTGATGCCCACACCGTACCAGTCTATGTCATTCTGCTTTACTTCTGCACTGCTGTAATCATCGCCCACAGCATCGCCCACAGCTTCCAGCATATTAACAAATCCCCCATTTATATAGTTTTTTCCATTAACCTTCACGTCACTGCCGGTGTAGGCTCCATTCATGTGCCAGTTCTTATACTTGTTATACTTGGGATTTGGCTGATTCTGGACAAAAATAGAGACAGAACTTCCATTTCCCATTGTGATTATTTTTTTACTAACTGCATTTTTCAGCAGGTCTCCCAGGTGATCCGCATAATTCCGGTCTGCTTCTCTGGCCGCTGCTTTCTCCGCTTCCTTTTTCGCCTCTTCCTGGGTTTTATTCACCTCTTCCAACAGGCTTCCTGCATGGTTGAAAACGGCGGAAATGTTGTCCCCATACCCCTGGGTGTAGATAAAGCTTCCGATGCCTACCACCAGTGCCAGCATGAGGGCATATTCAATGATGTTCTGACCTTTTTCCTTCCACATGGATCTCACCTCTTTATCCTTACCCTGATTTTCACACACTATTCTATTTTGATTATATCATATCCCAAAACCCTCTGTCTAAAATCCCATGATGCCAAAGAAAAAACCGCCTTAAAAGGCGGCCTTTTCCTTTGATGGAGAAAAGCAGGGTGCAGGGTTTTACAATCTGCGGTTCTTTGCCTTTTCCAGCAGGCCAATGAAATGAAGAGAAATCTCATAAAGGCCAATAGCCGGCAGAGCCAGGAGAGACTGGGTGAGAATATCTGGAGTGGGCGTTATCACGGCGGCCAGAATGAAAGAGCCAAGGATGATAAATTTTCTTCCTTTTTTCAGTGTCTTTCCCTGTACCAGCCCCGCCAGGGAAAGGGCGGTCATAAGAAGGGGCATATTAAAGATGACTCCGAAAGGAAGAATCATGAGGAGCACAAACTCCAGATAGCTTTCCATGGAAAGAAGAGGCGTGAAATTCTCCCCGCCGAAGGCCATGAGGAAATGGAGACTTTGGGGCATGACAAGGAAATAGGAAAATCCAATGCCCCCAAGGAAAAGTGCCACCGAGAAGGGGACGAAGAGAATGGTCCAGGTCCGTTCCCTGTCCGTCATGGCCGGCAGGATAAAACGCTAGAATTGGAAGAAAACCACCGGCGACGCCAGGATGAAACCGGCGATTACTGCCGTCTTCATATAAATGACAAAGACCTCCGCCGGCCGGGCAAAGTAAAGATGGCCCGCCGGTGCCATAAGAATTGATGCTGAAAAAAATCCTGAAAAATTCAACCGCTTCCGGAATTATATCGGTTCCCAGGTTTCCTTCATGTACATTAATCACCTGTCCTCCTTCCCTGACGGAGAAAAGCAGATTGAAGGACTGGTAGAAAAAATTATAATCAAAGACTGAGACTACATCTTCCCGCCCTGTTCTGACAACAGGCCCATGTTTTGGGAAAGACAGCAAAAAGGGGCTGTGAAAAAATGATTACCATTTTTTTACAGCCCCTTTTGAAATGCAAAGATTCAGGAAAGACTTCTCCTCCAGAAAAAGTAGTAGGCAAGCCCCAGAAGGGAAGAAGAAAGGCAGATGACGCCGTACATGAAGGGATAGCCGAAGGCATTGGCTGCCACGCCCAGCACTGCTGCCGCCAGGCCCACGGAAATATCGAGAGACCAGAAATAGGTGGAAGTAGCCACCCCTGCCCGGGATGCCGGGGCGCTCTGCACTGCCAGAGTCTGGAAAGCAGGAGCCAGGGCGCCAAATCCGATTCCCAGCACCGCTGCTGAAAGGAGAAGGACCGTCAGATTTCCTGCCAGGCTGAAAAGGATGAAGCCCAGGGAGAAAAAGGCAAATCCCGGATACACGGTGGCATTGGGGCCATGATGGTCAAAGAGATAGCCCACAAAAGGCCTTGTCACCACGATAACCAGGGCAAAGACCAGAAAGAAAAGGCTGGTGCTCCCGCCCATGCCCAGACTTCTGGTATACATGGGGATAAAGGTCAGCACGCCGCCGTAGGCAAAAAACACAAGACCTCCCAGGATGACGGAAGGAAGGGCTCTCTTTTCTATGAAATCACTGATATGGAAACCTTTTTGCCTTTTTCCGCCAGGCAGGATGGTTTCATCGGGCAGCTTCTTTCCGTTTCCTGCCACAATGGCTCCCAGCGCCAGCAGGGCCAGGAAAATAAAGAGAGGATGGGCTCCCAGGTAATCCATAATCAAAAGTCCCACCAGCGGCCCGATGACCATGGCCATATTCCCGCAGACTGCGAAATAGCCGATGCCCTCTCCCTTACGCCGCCGGGGAAGTACAAGAGCTGCCATGGCCGCAGAGGCAGTGGTGCCCAGCGCAAACACGGCGCCATGGACAAGGCGAAGAAACCATACCGCATGAAGAGAAGAGGCAAAGTAGAAGCCGGCCATGAGCAGGAAAAACAGGAAAGACGCTCCCAAAAGAAGTTTCTGCTTGTTTACCCCATCAATAATCCGTCCTGCCAGGGGCCGGCAGAGTACCGTGCCGATCTGGAAGCAGGTCATGGCCATGCCTGCCTCCCACTGCCCCTTCCCTAAATCATCCATGATGAACACAGGAAGAGCGGCAATCAATATGTACTGGGACATAAAATAAAAGAAATTCGTGAGTCCCATTCCCACGAATTCCCGGGTCCAGATTTTATTTTCCGACATAGTATACCTTTCATTATTATTACGACAACGAAGTAATCCTATTGTATCACAAAATGACGGAAAGTAAACAGTTTCAGATATTCCAGTGCTCGTGAATATCATGGGACTTTGATAGCCCCTGGGCCTGCCCTTTTCTTCCTGCGGTTTTCTATCCGTCATAGTATAATGAATATATTACAGGGTGAAGGGAGATAGAGTGATGGGACTTCATTTTATATTCGGCCGCGCCGGCACGGGAAAAACGGAGCGATGCTGCCGGGAAATCAGGGAATACGTGGAAGGCCATCCGGAGCGGAAGGCTTTTCTTCTGGTGCCTGACCAGGGCACATACACAGCAGAGTACCGGCTGGCAGAATCCTTCCCCGGCAAAGGATTTACCAATGTGACGGTGTGCGGTTTTTCCCGCCTGGCCTACCGCGTATTTCAGGAGCTTCATTCGCCGGTGAGCGATGCTCTGTCACCGCTTGGACAGCAGATCATTCTCCGCCGTCTTCTGGAGGAAAACAGGGACCAGCTGCAAATGATGATGAAGGCAGCTTCCCAGCCCCATTTTTCTGAAGAGCTGACGGGCTTTTTCCATCAGCTGGATATGTTCTGCGTATCAGAGGAGGATCTGGAAAACGCCGCCACAGCCCAGGGCGATACGCCGCTGGGGCGGAAGATGAAGGACCTTTCCCTCCTTTACCGCGCCTACCACCGGTACCTGAAAGACCACTTCGACTACCAGGGGAGCCTTTTCGACCTGCTGGCCCGGGAAATTCCCAAATCTCCCACCCTCCGTTCCTCCCGTGTATGGATTGACGGGTTCAACGGCATGGCGCCCCAGAAAATCCACATTGTTTACGCCCTTTTACACACGGCAGAAGAAGTCACCATGACCCTGCAGATGGACAGGCCGGAAGAAGCGGCAGTCAATCCCAATTTTGCCCGCCCTTTCCATCTTTTCTCCCTCCTTTCCGCAGAGGAGCGTCACTTTTCATCCATTCTCCTGTCCGAGGACTGCCGCTTTGCTTCTCCCCGCCTGAAAGCCATGGCCCGTTTTTTCTTCAACCGGCGGGCAGCCCATTCTCCCCTTCCTCCAGCAGCCACGCCCGACGAAGGGCTTCACCTCATCACTGCCTCCCACAGGGCTGAGGAAGTGGATTTCATTTCCAGAACCATTCTGTCCCTGGTGCGGGACCGGCATCTCCGTTTCAGGGATATTCTGGTCCTTCTCCGAAACCCGGAGGACTATGACGATGCATTGGAGCGGTCCTTCAAGCGCTATGAAATCCCCGGATTCATCGACCGGAAGCATCCTATGAACAACCATCCCCTGGTGGTGCTTCTGGACAGTCTGGTCCGTTTCCTCACCGCTGAATGCAGCCGAAAAAACAGCGGCTGGCAGCGGGAAACCATTTTCCGCATGCTGAAAACCTTTCTCCTCCCGGAATGGCAGGAGGAAGAGGTAGACCGGCTGGAGAATTATGTGCTCTCCCATGGCATCCGCCCCTGGCAGTACCACGAACCATGGGAATTCCGCACCTACCGGGATCTGGATGCACCGCCGCCTGCTCTTTCCGAAAAAGAGCAGGCCGAGCTCACAGAGGTCAATGCCTGGCGCACCCGCCTCACTGCCATGCTGGACGAACTGGCAGAAAAATGGAGCCAGAGCCCAAAGTCTAAAGACCGCTGCCGCCTCCTCTACCAGTGGATGATGGATAAAAAGATACCGGACACCCTCTCAGCCATGGATGAGAAGGAAGCGCTCCGCACCAACCTTCGTCCTCACCTGCAGGTGTGGAAGAAAATCCTTTCCCTTCTGGATGAAATCGTCCACACCGCCGGTGATGATGAGATTTCAGAAAAGAATTTCCTCTCCATCTTCGAAGACGGCCTCACTGCTCTCACCTACTCCACCATTCCCCCTACCCTGGACCATGTCACCGTCACCGGCATGGACAGAGGCTATGCCATGGAAGCTGCAGCTGTCTTCATTCCCGGCGCCGTGGAAGGGGAATTTCCCCGCCGCGTAGAAGAAGGCGGCTTCTTCACCGAGCTGGAGCGGCAGAAGATTTTCAAAGACAGCCGCCTCATTTTCGGCGAAAGCCTGCTGGAGGAAGTGCATAAGGAGCAGTTCTTCACCTACCTGGCCCTCACCAGGGCAGGGAAGGTGCTGTACATGACCATGCCTTCCGTGAACGATGACCACAATGACACGGAGCCTTCTTTCCTCCTTTCCCAGCTCCGCCGCCTGGGCTATGCCTCGGAAGAACGCACCCTGGCGCCGGAGGATAGGGAAACGGACCGCTCCTATTTCGCCAATCCCCGGCAGGCCCTCTCCCTTCTTCCTGCCCTTCTCCGGGAGAAAATCCCCGAGAAAAACTCTCCCTGGGCCGCCCTGGTCCGCTGGGCCCGGGATAATGGCTATGAAGAGGATGTGAAGGACGCCCTCGCCGGATACCAGTACAAAAACGAGGCGCCGCCCCTTCCGAAAGACCTGGCGGATCAGCTTTTCAAGCCGGGGGGCCGCTTCTTCGGTTCTGTCACCCGCTTTGAAAACTACCGCCGCTGCCCCTTCATGTACTTTGTCCGTTACGGACTTAAAATCGACAAACGGGACGAAGGGGAAATGGAATCCATGGATTTCGGCAGCTACCTTCATGCAGGACTCCACCAGTTCGGGCAGTCCCTGTCAAAGGAAAAGAAACAGTGGCGGGATGCCACGGATGAAGATATCCGGAATCTTTCAGAAACCATTGCCTCCCGCCTGGCCCCCAAGGTCCGCTACGGTGCCCTCCACGCCGACGGCGCCTCCCGTTATACGGAAAAGGCGCTGAACGAAACCTTCCGCCGCTCCCTTACATCCCTCCGCAAATGGAGTCAGAACAGCTCCTTTGACACAAAAGCGCTGGAAAAGGAATTCTACCTCCATCTTTCCGGCGAAAAGGATACGTTCACCCTGAACGGCAAAATCGACCGCATCGACAGCTGCGGGGAGGCCGTGGCCATTTTCGACTACAAAACCGGCCATACCACCGCCACCCTTCAGGAGGCGGTGGCAGGGCTAAAACTGCAGCTTCTCACCTACCTTTTGGACGTGGAAGAAGAAGGGGGCGGAGGCCTTCTTCCCGCCGCCCTCATGTACATCTACCTGTCCGGCGATGTGAAGAGCCTTCCTGCCGTGCCGCCGGGAGGAAAACCGCCGCTGAAAGATAAGGAGTATACCTCCGGCTGGATTCTTTCCGACACCGACATCATGCGCCGCCTCGATGGTGCCGCCGGTAAAGAGGACTCCTTCCTCCCTGTCACATTGTCAGGGAAAGGCACTCTCACCCAGACCACCTCCACCCTGTCCGCCGAAGATTTCAAAAACCTTCTCACCATAGTGAAAAGAAAACTGCTGGAAATCTATCATCACATGGAAAAAGGACATATCCCCATCCGTCCGGTACGATACAAAAACCAGGTGCCCTGCACCTACTGCCCCTTCCATGCCATCTGCCGCTTCGATCCAAAAGGTGAAGGAGAAAGCTACGACTATGTCAATCTTCCCACTGACAGGGAACTGAAAAAACAGCTGGCGGAAAGGGCAATGGAGAAACCCCAAGGACCAGAGAGTTCAGAGGGTTCAAAAGGGGAAGGTTGACGGGGCCGGCGGCCCCGAAGGTTATGGCCGCTCCGCAGCAGGTTGTGTTCGCTTCGCTCAAGGGGCATCATTGGCCTTCGCCTCCGAGGGTGGTGGTATCGCCATTTGACACGCCCTGATGGGCGTGTCAGTTCAAAGGGTTCAGAGGGGGGGGTATCGCCTTCGGCGATGAATATGTATGCCGCTTCGCGGCCCCTTTCCCGCCGGGCTCGTCATTCTCAGCGAAGCGAAGAATCTCGGTACTCGAAGCATATGAGACAATCGGTAGTAAATACCGGTCTGCGGGAAGGAGCCTGCATTACGCTTTCCTCCCCGCCTCCCACCCGTCATCCTGAACGTCAGCACCTGCCGATAGTGACACAAAAGTTAGTAAATACCAGCCAGCGTGGAGCCGGGAGCCGGAAGCCGACAGCCCCCTCACTCTCCCACTGTCCCACCAGCACACGAATACATCAGCACACTATGGCCTCACTGAAAGGAGAAATACCATGAGTAACCACTGGACAAAAGAACAGGAAGAAGCCCTTTCGGTGAGAGGGAAGAATCTTCTTCTTTCTGCTGCCGCCGGCAGCGGAAAAACGGCAGTCCTTACAGAACGGATTGCCCGTCTGGTCAAGGATCCTGCAAACCATACGGATATTAATGAGCTTCTGGTGCTTACCTTCACGAAAGCCGCCGCCAGCGAAATGAAAGCCCGTATTTCCCAGGCTTTGTCTGACGCTTTAAAGGAAGCTGACGAAGCAGATGATGAAGGGCGGATCCGCCATCTGGAAAAACAGATCTCCCTCCTGGGAAGCGCCCAGATTTCTACGCTGGATTCCTATTTCCAGTCCATTATCCGCCAGTATTTCTACCTTCTGGACCTGGACCCGAAAACAAGGATTATTTCCGACGAAAATGAGGAATTCCTGCTGGAAGATGACGTACTGTCCGCGGTACTGGAGAAATGGTATGAAAAGGGAGATGCCCATTTCCTTGACACTGTCGACCTTTTTGCCGACCGCTACCAGGACCGGGCCTTAAAGGATATGGTGCTCCGCATCTTCCATTTCGCCTCCTCCCTTCCCTTTCCGGAAGACTGGATCCGCCGCCTTCCCTCCCACTACCGCATTCCGGAAAAGGCCACCATGGATGACCTTGCCTGGGACAGGCCGGTACTGGAAAAGCTCATGTTCCTTTCCGAAAAAATCATGGACTCCTATCGCCAGATATTTTCCATCATGGAAATGAGCCCTGCCGCAAAAGCGGTATACGGCGAACAGATGGGCAATGAATATGCCTATTTTTCTACCCTTTCTGCCATGAAAAGCTGGAAGGACTGGTTTTCCCTGCCCTCTTTTACCTTTGACCGGCTGAAAAGTATGAGCAAGGCCCAGGCGGAAGCCTTCCATTTTGCCAAACCCGCCGATTTCACCAAATCACTGGAAGCAGAAACCATCAAGACCCTTCGGGACAGCGCCAAAAAGCTGTGGCAGAAGGAAATTGCCCCCTTTGCCCAGATACCGGAAAAGCAGTGGATTTCCGAAACGGCAGCCATGCTTCCCACAGTCACCATTCTTTCCCGTCTGGCCCTGGATTTTTCTGCCGCCCTCAGGACCAGAAAGAAGCAGGAAGGCCTCATGGATTTCAATGACATGGAGCATTACGCCCTGGACATCCTTCTGGACAGGGGCAATCCTCATTTCACGCCGGAAAAGGCGGCCCTTTTCCCTTCCGCTGCCGCCCTGTCCATCCGCCGCCGGTTCAAGGAAGTGATGATTGATGAATACCAGGACACCAACGGCGTGCAGGAACTCATTACAGCCCTGGTATCGAGCGGCAGCAGCCGCTTCATGGTGGGCGACATCAAGCAGAGCATTTACCGCTTCCGCCAGGCGGATCCCACCATTTTCCTTGAGAAATACCACACCTATTCTCTGGATAAAGACGCCCCTTGCCATCGAATCGACCTGAACCGCAATTTCCGAAGCGACGCCGCCATTCTTTCATCCATCAATTTCATTTTCCGCCAGATCATGACCGCCAAATCCCTGGAGCTGGACTACGGAGATGTGGAAGCCCTCTATGCCGGCCGCCATGAAGAGGAAAGGCCCCTGTCCTATGTGGGCGGCAGCGTTTCCATAGACCTCATCGACAGGGAGGGCCTCAAAGATGCGGAGGTGTCCGAAGATGTGAGGGACATGGAAAATATAGCGCTGGAAGGACGCCTCATCGCCCGCCGCATCCATGAAATCATGGACGGCGGCATGGTGATGGAAAAAAACGGCACCTTCCGGCCCATAAAATACGGGGATATTGTCATCCTTCTCCGTTCCATTGCCGGAAAAGGGCCCCAGCTCATGAAGGTGCTGGAAGAAAATCACATTCCCGCCATTTCCGATAAGGAAGAAGACTTCATGGAAAACAGCGAAGTGGAAGTCCTGTGGGCCCTTTTAAAAATTCTGGACAATCCCCGGCAGGACCTGGCCCTGGCAGCAGTGCTCCGCTCCTTCTTCGCAGGGCTTGACGAAAAGGACCTATCCCTTCTTTATCTGGAAAAGGTACGTCAGGGAGAGACGAACCTCTGGCCCGTCCTTACATCATCGGTTCTTTCGGAAGAAAAGGAAGAGAAGCTCCACCGATTCCTCCACCATTACCGTGACTGGCGGGAAAACGGCATGCAGGACGGCACAGCGCCGCTGCTGCGCCGTATACTGGGAGATACGGACTACCTCACCTATGTATCCGGCCTTTCCGGCGGCGCCTGGCGGGCAGGGCATATCCTCTCCTTCTATCATCTGGCTCTGGAGCGGGACAGCGCCCCGCAAAGCGGGCTCTACTCCTTCCTGAACTATCTGTCCAAGCTGAAAAAGGAAAAGAAATCTTTCAAAGCCCTGGCTGTTTCCGCCATGCCCGACTCTGTCCACATCATGACCATCCACAAGAGCAAGGGCCTTGAATTTCCCGTGGTCTTCCTGGCAGATGCCCGGAAAGAATTCAACCTGCGGGATACCTGGCAGACTGCGATTTGTCATAAAGACTTGGGCCTTGGCATCCAGTACTACGACAAAAAGAACAAGGTCCGCTGGCCCAGCCTGTACTGGTATGCCCTCAGGGAAGCGTCCCGCAGAGAAAACCTGGCCGAGGAAGCCCGCCTTCTCTACGTGGCCATGACAAGGGCCCGGGACAAGCTCTTCGTTACAGCGGTCCTGAAAGACGCTGCCTCGGACCTGGACCGCTGGACCACGTCCCTTTCCTCCGCCGGATCCGGTGAGGCCCTTTCTCCCCTGCCTGCCCATCTCACGGCCAACGCTAAATCCTTTCTGGACTGGATCATGCCCGCCGCCCTGCGGCACCGCACCATGAAAGATACCTGGGACAAGGCAGGAAAAATCCCTTCCTATCGGGATGACGCCCCAAGAGACCACTCGCGCTTTTCCTTTTCCATCACCGGCCAGATGGACCTTCTCACAGAAGACGAAAAAGAGTCTTCCCCTATTAACGGAAAGGATAGCCTCCTTCCGTCGCCAAAGGAAGAAAATCGGGAAGAAAAAACAGAGCTTTCCCATTTCCTCGCTCACCTTCCAGCCAAGGCGCCGGACTGGATGGACGCCCAGCTCTCCTGGACCTACCCCTGGCAAGGTGCCCTCGAAACACCGGCCAAGCTCACTGCTACTGCCGCCGTGCACCTCCGGGAGCTGGCGGAATATGCAGCAAGCGATGAGCCGCCGCAGCCTTCGGTGATACTGGCAGATGAAGGAGACAGCCTGGACGCAGACTATGCGGCGCCGCCCCTCTTCCTCTCAGGCGATGAAACGAAATACCAGGGCACCTCTTTTGGCACCCTCATGCATAAGGCCATGGAAATGATAGACTTCACCACCCTTCCAGCCGATGCAGAATCCCTGAAAGCCGCCCTGCATCAGCTGGTAGAAGAGAAGGTTTTCACCGAAGAGGAAGGAAAAATCCTTCTCTCTCAAAAGAGAAAACCCAGCCCCCTGTCCTCCCTCCTTGCCTTCGCCAGAGGACCGCTGGCAGAAAAGATGAAAACCGCCTCCCACATCCGCAAAGAAATGCCTTTTTCCATCCTTCTCCCAGCCCGTTCCTTCTACCCGAAATGTGAAGAAGGAGAAAATATTTTCCTCCAGGGCGTTATGGACTGTCTTCTGGAATACGAAAAGGATTTCATTATCATCGACTACAAAACCGACCGTACCATGACGGAAGAAGAACTGAAAGAACACTACAAAATCCAGCTCCAGGTATACGGCGAAGCGGCAGAAAAACTGCTGGGCAAACCGGTGTCCCACCTCTACCTCTGGTCCTTCACCTACGGGAAGGCCATAGAAGTGGAGAAGATGTAATGGGCCCTTTGGCGGCCCCGGGTTCACCGGTTCACCAGTTCACTAGTCCACCAGCTCACTAAAAAAGAGCCCCTTTTGGGAGCTCTTTTTTATGTCTATCAGATACCCAGCGCTTCTTCTGTGGTAGCCGGCATATCGGGCAGAGGGGTCTTGAACCATTTTTCATGAAGTTCATTCAGTGTGCCCTTCTGTTTCAGGTCCGCAATGGCTTTATTCACTTCCTGCTGCAGCTGTTTATTGTCCTTGTTGAAGCCGAAGGCGAAGTACTGGACCTTGGAGTCCGGCACATCCACCACCCGGAAAGCACCTTTGCCATCGGTAGCTACGAAGTAATCGGCCGCCGGTTTATCCAGAATGCCTGCTACGGCGCCGCCGGCTTTTAGTTCCATAATAATATCGGAAGAGTGATCGAAGTTTCTTGTTTTCATACCCTTATCCTGGGCGTAGTAGGCAGCTGTGGTGCCTACCTGCACGGCAATTTCCTGGCCCTTGTTCATGTCATCTACAGAGTGGATGTCACTGTCTGCCTTGGTGACCACTGCCAGCTTGGTTTCATAGAAAGGAGCCGCGAAAAGGATTTTTTCCGCCCTTTCTTTCGTAGCCGTCATACCGGAAGCAGACATATCCACTTCCTTAGACTGGAGGGATGGGATGAGACCGTCGAAGGCAATGTTTCTAAACTCCACATCCCGGCCCATTTCCTTTGCCACCGCCCTGACCACGTCGATTTCATAGCCTGTATAATCCTTGCCGTCCTTTGTTTTGAATTCAAAGGGCACATAGGTGGCATTGGTAGCTACCTTCAGCACATTTTTTCCGGAAGCGGAGGAAGCGGCCTGTTTTTCTCCGCCGCAGCCTGCCATCATGCCTGCCGCCAGCAGAAGAGCCGATGTAATCAATATGCCTTTTTTCCAAAGTTTCATAGGAGCACCTCATTTTTATGCAATTTATACGTTTTATGTAAATAATTATACACTCCCATGTTCCTTCTGTCTATAAGGAAGCATGGATTCATTCATAAAATCTGCTTTAATCAAAATTCTCATGCCCTGCATTGTCATAAGGATTCGTACACAGGACGGCTGTTCCCATGGCGCCTTCCCTCCATGGCATAAAAAGGGAAGAATCCAAAAAGGCCTCCAGGAAATCCGTGCTTTCTGAAAAAAGGGCCACAAAGAAATGATTAACCTTTCTTCGCAGTCCCTTTTTTATCGGATATTTCTATTCAATTCGTCCAGCGTTTCCATGAAGCTGGAAGCAAAGTGTTTCATAAACCAGTCCACTTCTTCCATATGAAGAGCCTTCAGCTTTTCTTCCGTAGACTTGAAGGCTTCCCTGAACTCGCTGTTGCCATCCCGGATTTCTTCCATGCATTTCAGGTAGGCGCTCATGGTGTCCGCCGCCTTGGCCAAAGGCCAGAGGGGATCTTTTTCCATGTCCACCACATAGGGTTTATAGGAAGGCCGGAGACTTTCCGGCAGGGTGCGAAGCAGCTTTTCCCGAGCCTGATCTTCGATTTTCTGGTACTGCTCCCGAAGATCACTGGTGAAATATTTCACTGGCGTCGGCATATCCCCGGTAAAAACTTCGCTGGCATCATGATAGAGCGCCAGCAGAGCCGCCCGCTCCGGGTCCAGGTCCTTGTGGAAGATGTCCCTTCCTATGACCGCCAGAGCATGGGCAATCATGACGGTCTGCAGGGTATGCTCTGCATCGTTTTCAGAAATGGAATTCCGCATGAGACCCCAGCGAGAAATATATTTCAGCCGGGCCATGAAAGCAAAGAAGGGATAGTTCATTCCATGTGCCCCCAGTTTTCCCCATAAAACCAGAAATGGTGCACCGGGCCGTGTCCATGGCCTACGGAATCTACGGAAGCCCTTCTGATGGCCCCTTCCATATACTTTTTCGCTTCTCCCACCGCTTCGGTGAGGGAAAGACCCCGAGCCATGGAAGCTGCAATGGCACTTGAAAGAGTGCAGCCGGTGCCATGGGTGTTTTCCGTCGAAATCCGCCTGCCGGAAAATACATGAAATTCCCTGCCGTCATAGAGGATATCCCTGGCATCTTCCACGCTGTGGCCGCCCTTCACTAGCACCGCCGAAGGCCCCAGGTCCATCAGGGCCAGAGCCACCTTTTTCATGTCCTCCTCATTCTGAATGGAAAGCCCCGACAGCACCTCTGCCTCAGGGATGTTAGGGGTAATCAGGGTGGAGAGGGGAATGAGCTTTTCCTTATAGCTTTGAATGGCCTCTTCTTCCAGCAGCACGGCGCCGCTGGTGGCCACCATCACCGGATCCACCACCAGGGGTACCTTTCCATGGGAAGAAAGGAAATCCGACACAGTTTCCACGATGGCTGCAGAAGAAAGCATGCCCGTTTTCACCGCCCTGGGCGGAATATCATCAAATACAGCCTCCAGCTGGGCCTTCACCATGTCCACCGGCGTATTCACCACCATGGTGACCCCCTTCGTATTCTGGGCGGTTAAAGCACAGATGCAGCTCATACCGTAGGTACCAAGGGCTGCAAAAGTCTTGAGATCCGCCTGGATACCGGCGCCGCCGGAAGAATCAGAGCCTGCCACTGTCAGTACTGGTATCAAGATTCAGTCCTCCTTTTTCAGCTGACGAAGATCGGAAGTGAAATAGCCTATCAGCTTTCCCTGGTTCCATTTCAGGTCATAATCAATCACCGCAATGCCGGCCAGGTCGAATTTCACAGCCGCACTGCAGGTGGTCAGAAGATAGGACTGCAGGAAAGGATGATGGCTCACCAGGGCAATGGGAGAGCCCTCCTGCAGAAGATGATTCCGTACCATCTGCCAGTTGGGCTGGAGCAGCTCATCGGCCGTATGGATTTCCTCGGCAAAGCACTCCTCCGCCAGGATACCGGCAGTCTGCCTGGTCCGCACATAGGGGGATGTAAAAATCCGGATCGGATGATCCTTCAGGAAACGGGCCAGCATGCGGGAGGACCGGCGGGCCTGCCGCATGCCCTTGGGCGTAAGCCCTCTTTCCCTGTTCGTTATATCCTCCGTCTGGGGAACCGCTTCCCCGTGACGCATCAAAATAATGTACATAGTTCTCCCTCCATTTCTTATTGTTTTTCTTCCATATCCCTGCCTACGGAATAGGCATCCTTTTCCTTTCCACTTCTGGCATATTTCACAGACAGATTCTTTCCCACCGTAGTGTAGGTCTGCTCCACCGGAGAACCATTGGCCAGCACCTTGGAAATCACCACCCTGCCGTCCTTGATATGGATCAGGGCAGTGAGGTCGTTCTTCATCCTTGTTTCCGTCTTCTTCCCGCTCTTATCCTTCAGCTGCACCCGTTCCGACAGCTCTACCACCGACAGCTTCTTCAGCTGCTCCGGCAGCATGTACATGCGGTCCGCCGGGAAGCGGAAATGTACAAGCCCGTCCGATGCAGAAACTACCCGGGTTATGATATACATACCGCCGGGCTTCCTGTCAGAGGCGCCTGTAATTTCCAGCAGTCCCTCCCCGTTCTTATCAAAGGACAGGTAGATCTCCTCTCCCTTTTCCGGCGTGGCCGTGCCCTTCCAGGGCGCTTCGGTGAGAGGAATATAAATGGGCAGATAATTTCTCCCGTAAAAATCTCCCTTGAAATCGATGGCCGCCGGTACCTCGTACTCCGCTCCGTCCAGCATGGTAGAGCGGTAATCACCGCGAATCCAGAAAAGGGAAACTCCTTCAATCACAAAAACCACGGCCAGAAGGATAAGGGATAACTTCTTCGATATCATCGGGATCCCTCCTCTCCCTGATTTTCCCTGTCCCTATGGACCGGCGCCTTTTTCCCGGAAGGAAGATAGAGAACATAACAGATTACCGCCGCCAGAAGGCCGATGCCTAGAAAGAAGAACCCTCTTTGGGCAAAGGTAAGGGCCGAGTCAATGACCCGGATAGCCCCGTCACCGGCCAGAAGGAACACACCGGCCCAGCTCTGCACCGCCCGGTCTGTCAGAAGGCCACGGATGATGACGCCTCCTGCCAGAATGCCCGTATATACGGAAACGATAATGGCCGGCAGGGCACCGGAAGTTTCAAAAATAGACACAATAGCCGAAAGGCCCATGACAAAGGGCGTGAGCCCCGCCAGCACCGAAAGCCATTCCTTCTTCAAAGCCATACGGAAAAGAAGTACTCCATCCGCCGCCAGGAAAAGAAGGAAAATGAACCACAGCGCATAGCTGCCGAAAATATCCGCCCACACAGCGCCATAGGATCCCTCCAAAAGCACGGCGAATACCGCAATACCGCCGAAGAAACGGAGTGCATCAGCCCCCAGGCCGTAGGAACGGAAAAGCCCCCCTGCCATCCAGGTAAGCGAAGCTGCCAGGGAGAAGAAGATCGTCTGCCACAGCATATTTCCTGCAGACCAGAAAATAAGGAGCAGTATGCCTACCGCCCACACCCAGGAAAAGCACACCACCGCCCGGTCCCGGTGGCTCCGGAGCATGTGGCCCAGAATTCCCAGAGCCAGGAACATGTAAATCCAGGATGCCGCCTCCGGCCAGCCCCTCACCGGCGCACTATAAAAAATGCCTACGGACACAATCATGTAAATAATCCCCATGCCCGCCGACTCCGTTACCACCGTCATGATGAGAAGAAGAAAGGCGCAGAGGGCAAGGGCCGTGTACAAATCAGAAGACAGCTTGAAAGAATCCCCCACCATCCAGAAGGCGGCGATGAGACATATGCCATGGAAAGTGGAGGCCGCCTCCCGCAGGAACACCGGCACCCGGTGCACCGGTGGCGATTTCTTCGGAAGAAGCACTTCCTCCTCCGTTTCTTCGCCATCCATCTCCTTTTTCTTTTCCTTCGGAGCCAAAAGACCTTTATCCACCAGCGCCACCGCTGCTGCCAGAATAAAAGACACAGCCAGCGGCGCCAGAGCCAGCAGGAACCGCTGATCCTGGTCCAGTCCGCTCCACAGGCTGGCACAGAGAAAGAAAATCCCACCTATAATACACACTGCAGCCAGGATAAACAGGGCTTCCCTGTAAGCCGCACTGTCCTGTCTTTTATACCGGGAAAGAATCTTCTTCCCCGCATCCTCTGTAATGACCTCTTCCTTTACCCAGTGAGGAATCTCCTGCTTCAGCCATCCTCGATTCGACATACCTATCACATCCCGATTCATTTTATCTCAACGGCAGCCGGAGCTGCCTATCCATTCATTTACTTCCTCCTTTATTCTATACAACCACAGGGAAAAAAGCTATTACTTCATGACTATCCATATAGAAACAGCACCGGCGAAGTCCCCTCGGAAATCCTGCAGGCGCCCATCCATGGAGCAGGAGGGAGGGGATGGAAAGGAGGCTGCTTCGCTTCAGTGCACTGAAAAATGGAAAACAAAGAGCATAACGGCCAGGGGTAAAATGAAGAGCAGGACGGAATGCCTGCCCTGTGGTATGTTCTTTTCCATGCAAAAAGGCTTCACAGATGTATGTGGGGCCTTTTTGTGGTGCCGATTTACCATGCCCCAAGCTGCACGTCGGGATGACGCAAGGACAGGCAGCATGCCATCATTTGAAGAATTTGCAGGAGAATAGGGGAGCAATAAAAAACTGTAAGGAAATGATTCATATTTCCTCACAGTTCTTTTTTATTTCACAATCAGTACGGGGCATTTGGAGCGGCTCACCATGTAGCTGGATACGGAGCCCATGAAAATGCCTTTCAGCGGTCCAAGGCCGCGGCTGCCCATGACTACCAGATCGCAGCCCTTTTCTTCTGCCATATTGAGAAGCACCGGTCCCGGAGATCCCACTTCGTACAGTTCTTCATGGGCAACGCCTTCCGGAATCATAGCGGCTGCTTCTTTCAGATCATCTTTGCACTGTTCTTCCAGATCTTCCGAAAGCTTCGTGGTGAGACAGCCTTCGGCAATGGATACCTGGTCGAAGTTGCTCATGGCAGACACCATATTGCACACAGAGGCAATATAGAGGGTGGTGCCGTCTCCTGCCTTTGCCAGGTCTATGGCATGGAGAAGTGCTTTTTTCGCATGGTCGGAACCATCATAGGGAACCAGAATTTTTTTATACTTTAACATAAAACCCCCACCTTTCTTTTCCTGTGAAACGGGGAATCTTTTCTTTTTCTTATTATATCATACGCAGGAAAGGACAGGAAAGCGGGACGGTTTCATTCCCGCTGAAGAATTTTCTAAAAGATGAAGGTATCATTTTCGGGCCTCACCTTTTTATTATGGAAAGGCACCACCAGCGGCATGTCATTCTCAGCCTTCAGGTCTTCCATTTCCTGCCAGGTGAGGTGGTTGGGCCAAAGGGCAAATTTAGCTCTTCCTGTCTGGAAGAAGCAGCGGGCTTTCCCATAGCCGTGAATGCTTCCGGTGAGGAGGACTCCCATATCAGGATGGTCCAGGATCAGCTGACGGCTGGAGGCTCTGGAAAGCTGGGCGTCGGTGAGGAAATAGATATTTCCTTTTTCAATGGTTTCGTTATCCCAGCGCTGGAAGATGGAAAAGGGAAGTTCCGTGATTTCATCATGGACGAAATATTTCCTGTGACCCAGATGGAGCCATTCATCGTACAGTTTGGGCGACATATAAATTCCATGGTCCCTGCCGAAGGTCTCATGGAAAAGGATACCCATAGAAAGGCCCCTTCCATAATGGGGCACCGGCAGGAGAAGGGGCGCGCCGTCCTTCATGAGGGAGGAAGCGGTGTCTGTCACCTGTCTTCTAAGGTCCCTCCCCCTATCCATCCTGCTGTAGGCAGCGTCAATGACTGCCATGTCGGCGTGAATACCCCGCACGGCGTCGCAGCGGTAGAAAGTATCATTTTCCCGATAATCGCCGGAGAAGAAGAGGCTTCTTCCTTCTACAAAAATATGAAACCACACGGCGCCGGCGCAGTGGCCTGTACGTCCCCATTTCACCCGAAATCCCGGCTCCAGTTCCAGTTCCGGCGCCGTGGAGTCCAGAATCATGGTATTCCAGGGTTTATAGTGAAGCTGGCGGTAGGTCTGGTTAGACATGAGCACCGGCCCTTCAAATCCCTGTTTCACCAGGTACTCAATGGCCCCGGTGTGATCCCTGTGGGAATGGGTAATGAAGAGGTACTCTGCCTTATGAATCTGCTCCGGTGTCAGGTCCGGTATCCGGTCCAGCCCGTCGGTAGAGGTCCCTGCATCCACTATAAAAGCGTGGCGGTCTCCCTCCACGTAGAAACAATTTCTTCCTTCATCACCGCATCCACCTGCTATAAAAAGCTGCATATCCACATCTCCATCAGGGCTCCTTGGCGGGCCCTTCCAATTTTGATTTCGCAGGCTTTTACCATGGGCCAGTGGCCGGATATTTCCTACAAAACCGTACTTTCGTATCATTAAGACAAATAAAAGGAGCCTTGCAGCATGGTAAGGCTCCTTTGCTTTGTATTTTATTAATACTATTATATAATTTTTATTTACCTTTGTAAAGGCAGAGACATGGGGGAAATGCCGGTTCCCGGGATCCCTTTGTCTTTAATAAGAAGTTTTGGATACGCGGTAAAGGGCGATGTAAATATCCTCTGCTTCGTCTGCCGGTTCATTGGGATTGCCGGGATAGGACACCGCTTTGCCATCGGGGGTATAGGCGCCTTCCAGCTTGTTCAGGATACGGTACTTGATTTTCTGCCCCAGCTGGTCTGCTCCCACTGCCGTATCATACCGGAGGATATAGTCCACCATGCGGTAATTTCCATAATCCGGCCAGGTGAGGGGATCCTTGTAAATTTCCGCATACAGGGTGGCCCGGATGACCGGAAGCTCACCGGCGGAAACGGGATCCCGCTCAATGGTATCGGCATCGGCGTAGATTCTCTCGTCGTCAGAGGTATACACCACCACATACTTATCATAGTCATTCATCAGCTTTTCCGACGAAGGCAGTTTATCAGCCGCCATGGATACGCCGGGAATCAGGGCACAGGCAAGAGCCAGCGCTGCCAGTTCTTTTTTCATGGGAAATCCTCCTTTTGAATAAGAGTCATTTTTACTAATCCTATTATACCCTATGAATCGGGCCTATGGCAAAAGGGGAAATTGTTATATTGTTAATTATTGTTATTTTATTTGAAGAACAGGCTTGACAATGATAGTAAACCGTTGTATCATATAGTCGTAAACAAAAAGGAAATCACCATTGGCCGTGGTGGTTCCACTCATTGTTACCAATCTTTCTCAACAATCCAACGTCTCCAAAAAAGCCTCCCGCAAGGGAGGCTTTAGACGTGTATGGGAGATGAGTGGGCCAGTGGGCTGGTGAGCTGGTGATCCCGTGAGACAGCTTTCCGCTATCTGCTGTCCGCCGACTGGCATTTAACGGCCTATGTATCACTAACGTCATGCACCGAGATTCTTCGCCTGCGGCTCAGAATGACGAGTCCGGCGGGAAAGGGAACGCGAATCAGCCGCGCAGCGGCTGTCACCCCTTCCCCTCTGAACCTTCTTCTATACTATTACTTCAATTCTGCCGTGCAGTGAGGGCAGCGGGTGGCATCGTCGGCAATCACTTCTTTGCAGTAAGGGCATTTTCTCGGTTCTTTGGCCGGTGCCTTCGGGAAGAAACGGTTGATCTGCTTGACTACGATGAAAATAGCGAAGGCCACAATGAGGAAGTCGATGACATTGTTCAGGAACTGGCCATAGGCAATGACAGGGATTCCCATTTCCTTGGCTTCAGCCATGGTTGAAACAGGCACTCTGGACAGAGGCAGGAAGAGATTGGAAAAATCAATGCCTCCCAGAATGTATCCCAGAGGCGGCATGATAATGTCGCTCACCAGGGAGGAAACGATCTTCCCGAAAGCGGCCCCGATGACAACGCCGACTGCCATATCCACCACGTTGCCGCGAAGGGCAAAATCTTTAAATTCTTTGAGCATGCTCATGAAACAGGAGCTCCTTTCCCACGACGAGAATACGTTAAAATATTTATCTCACTATATCACAGTTTCCACAGGGAGCACAACAGGATTTTACAGGGAATTTTTCCCATGTCCCGCCGCTTTTATAATAATGACTATTAGTCATATCTAATCAAATGCTTATGCTGTTTTCTCAAGAATCTTTCTCGCCTTCCTTAAAAGCGTTATAATAAGGGTGAACCCAAAGAAGGATTCCGGGCAGGGATACATATAATTGTAAAAGATACCTGTACCAGAATCGTTCTAAACAGAATAAAGGCCGGCCCTGATGCCGGAAAGCAGGCAGGCGGCCGGCATCTTTCGTAAAAAGGAGGAGATTTTTATGTTCCGTTTTACACTGCCAAGAGATATCTATGCAGGTTATGGTGCCATTGAGAAACTGGCTGTGCTGAAGGGCCATAAGAGAGCCTTCATCTGCACCGGCGGCCATTCCATGCGCCGGGGCGGTTTCCTGCAGAAAGCAGAAAAGGTACTGAAGGATAATGGCCTGGAGACCCGCATTATGGAAGGCATTGCGCCGGATCCCTCCATCGAGGCCGTCAGGGAAGGTGCCAAAGCTATGAGTGAATTCCAGCCTGATGTGATTGTAGCCATCGGCGGCGGTTCTCCTATTGATGCGGCCAAAGCCATGTGGGTTTTCTATGAACATCCGGAGCTTTCCTTCGACGATGTGAAGAAACCCTTCTCTTTGCCGCCTCTCCGGCAGAAGGCCATTTTCGTGGCCATTCCTTCCACCTCCGGCACCGCTACGGAAGTCACTTCCTTCTCGGTGATTACGGACTATAAGACCGGCATCAAGTATCCCCTGGCCGACTTCAACCTGACGCCGGACCTGGCCATTCTTGACCTGGATATTCCGCTCACCATGCCGCCCAAGCTCACTGCCCACACCGGCATGGATGCCCTCACCCATGCTACGGAAGCTTATGTTTCCACCTGTGCCAACGGATTCACCGATCCTTTGGCCAAACAGGCCGTTTCCGACATTTTTGACAGTATACTGGAATCCTATCACGGCGATAAGGAAGCCCGGGGTAAAATGCACATCGCCCAGTGTCTGGCCGGCATGGCCTTCTCCAATGGCCTTCTGGGTATCACCCACTCCCTGGCCCATAAGATCGGCGCTGTGTTCCATATTCCCCACGGCTGCGCCAACGCCATCCTCCTGCCCTATGTGATTCAGTACAACAAGAAGGCCTGCATGAGCCGCTATGCCGACCTGGCACGCATTGTGGGACTGCCGGGCCACACCGACGCCCAGCTGGTTCTGTCCTATGAAGATGCCATCCGGCACCTGGACCGCATGATGGACATTCCTCTTTCCCTCAAAGATTACGGTGTTCCGGAAGAGCTGTACCTGGAAAAGAAGGACGCCATCGCTCACAATGCCGTCCTGGACGCCTGCACCCCGGAAAACCCGCGGAAAGTGGATGATGAAACCATGGGCCGCATCCTGGAATGCGCTTACTACGGAAAACCAGTCACGTTCTGATAATATCTCACAATAAAAAGGGCTGTGAAAAAATGATTTCCATTTTTTCACAGCCTTTTTTGGTGCGAGCGAAGGGACTCGAACCCTTATGCACAAAGCGCAGGATCCTAAATCCTGTGCGTCTACCAGTTCCGCCACGCTCGCATGAATAGTTTTATTATATAAGAGAACTCCGCCAGGGTCAAGAAATTCCAGCTCCCCCAAAAGAGAGTATAGAAAAACAGTTCCCTAAATTGGAGGAGGATGATTGAAAATATCTTTCTGGTGGGGAACTGTTTTTGACGAACAAAGAGAGGCAGGATTTCCTGCATCTCTATTGTACACCTTTTTTGAGAAAATTTATCAAAATTTATGATAGTCATTTTCTATAAAGAGGTATAAATTTTTTGTCATCATGAGGGCCGCAGCTTTGACGCAGACTGGGGAAAAAGTTCTGCGAAACGAACCTCACCGCCCATGACCCTCACACTGTAATATCCCCTGCCACGTCAGAGAGCGTAAAAGATGCCAGCTTGTCTTCCATGGCTTTCTGTACTTCTGCCAGTTTTCCATCCAGTGCGTGGTGGATATCCCTTCCCACAGGACATCGGGGATTGGGATGCTCATGGAAGTGGAAGAGACCTTCTTCTTTCAAATTTTCCGTGGCCTCATAAACATCAAGGAGGGTAATATCCTTTGGTTCTCTGGCCAGAAAGGTGCCGCCGGTGCCGCGGTGCACTGTAATCATACCGGCCCCCTTCAGGCGGGAAAGGAGGCGGCGGATGATGACCGGATTCACCTCGATGCTGCCGGCCAGCACGTCGCTGGTAATCTTTTCCTTATGCTGGTAAAGGGCTATATAGGAAAGCATGTGAATGGCAATGGTAAATTGACTGGAAACCTGCATGGTACCTCCTTCATTTCAATGCATCTGATACTGTTATCATAGCAGATTGCGGAAATAAAAGTAAGGCGGGCATGGCCCGCCTTGTCTATCTTCCAGGAAAGAATCAGTGAAGAACTGCAAATCCGCCGGTCCAGGAAATCTTCTTTCCTGCTGCCAGGGAAATCTGCAGGAATCCCAGCGCTTCCATTTCACGAGCCCGCTTCAGGGAGCCTGCATCCATGACGGAAAGTCCGCTTCCTTCCAGGGCCTGGGCCAGTTTCTTTTTAGCATCTGCAGAGTCAGAAGCTGCCAGTACCACCGTCGGTTCCTTCTCTCCCACCTTTCCTGCCGCCAGCACGCCGGCGAAGGTGGTATTGAAGGCCTTGACCACCAGAGCCTCCGGTACCTTTTTCTGAATTTCAGCGGCTGCCGAGGAATCTGCCGGCACCACGAGACCATCGAAGGTATCAAAGTTCACGGGGTTTGTAATATCCACCACCACTTTGCCTGCCAGTTCCTCTTTATGGGCAGAAAGGATGCCATCCACTGCGCCGTAGGGAACGGCCAGTACCACCATGTCTCCCAGGGCTCCTTTGAAATCGCGTCCTCCGTAGGTGACCTTCTGTCCTGCCTTTTCAAAATTGCCGCCAATGGCCTTTCCCATATTACCCTTGCCAAAAATTGTGATTTCCATTTGAATTCCTTCTTTCTATCAATGAAGAATGATTCTGTTCATTCTGTATAAAATATGTAACTTCTTGTGTTACACTTAATATAACAAACTTTCTTACATCTGTCAATTACTATATCGAAAATTTTTCATATTTATTTTTTGCAGGCAAAAAGGGCTGTGAAAAAATGATTGCCATTGTTTCACAGCCCCTTTGAGCCATTTCATTATTTTTCCTTCGGAACCATATCTTCCGCCCGAAGGGTGCCTTTCTTCCGCCGGTCTGCAAATTCAGCGGTAGCAGTGAAGAGGACATCACTGGAGCTGTTCAGCGCCGTTTCGCAGGCATCTTCCAGTACGGAAATAATAAATCCTACTGCCACCACCTGCATGGAAATATCGTTGCCAATGCCGAAGGAAGCGCAGGCCACCGGAATGAGGAGGAGGGAGCCCCCTGCCACACCGGAGGTGCCGCAGGCGCCGATGGAGGAAACGATGCAGAGCAGGAATGCTGTGGGCAGGTCGATGGCAAGGCCCAGTGTATGGGCAGCTGCCAGAGCCAGCACGGAAATGGTGATGGAGGCGCCGGCCATGTTGATGGTGGCCCCCAGGGGAATGGAAATGGTGTAGGTATCGGGATTGAGTCCCAGCCTTTTGCAGAGGGACAGATTCACCGGAATATTGGCTGCAGAAGATCTGGTAAAGAAAGCATATACGCCGCTGTCCTTCACCGTGGACCACACCAGGGGATAGGGATTCTTACGGGTCTTCAGATACACAATGAAAGGATTCATGACAAAAGCCACCAGGCCATAGGAAACGACGAGAACCCCCAAAAGCTGGGCATACCCCAGGAGAGCGGAAAGACCGGCAGTTCCCACGGAATCGGCTACCAGTCCCATGATACCCAGGGGTGCAAAGTGAATGACCCAGCTGACCATTTTCGTAATGGCGCCGGCCATATCATTAAGGCAGGTTCTTGTAGTTTCACCGGCAGTGCTGCGAAGGGCAATACCAAGAATCACCGCCCAGGCCAGGATACCGATGTAGTTGGCATGCATGAGGGCCGATACGGGATTATCCACCACGCTCAGAATGAGGGAATGAAGGACTTCCACAATGCCGCTGGGCGGTGCCAGCTTCGCATCCGGTGCCACCGTCAGATTCAGGGTCGTAGGGAAAAGGAACGACATGCCCACCCCTACCAGGGATGCGCAGAAGGTGGCAATCATGTAAAGCTCGATAATCGGCTGAATGCTGTTTTCTGCATTCTCCTTCTTCTGGGCCATGGCATTCATCACAAGGAAGAACACCAGAATCGGCGCTACCCCTTTCAGGGCCTTCACGAACAAATCGCCGAAAATCTTCACCACCGGAATCACCGGCTGGAAAAACAGGGCAATCACGATACCAACCACAAGACCTATGGCAATCTGCTTAATCAGCGCCACTCCGGTCACCCATTTTTTTATTGTTGTAAGCAAAATAAACCTCCTCTATCCCAATAACATAAAACTTCTGTCCTTCCCGCAGACAGAAGGAGCAGCCCTGCTGCCCATAAAAAAGAAAGAACCCCCCTGGACAGGCATTCTTTCCTTGAACTTTTATAGTATACAGCACCGGGCCGTATCTTGCAATCAGTTTATTCTTGAATGATATTTTGGCATAGCTATGCAGGAGATGAAACAGAATTTAAAGGCCTTCCTTTTACTTGGATGCCTCTTCAAAATGCCAATAAAAAAACTCCCCGAAGGGAGTCTTCTTATTTCCTTATTCCTCATCTTCCGGAAGTTCTGCGTTGGTGTACACTTCCTGTACATCATCCAGGTCTTCCAGTTCAGCGGTCAGGTGCGCCATGGTCTGGGCTGCATCGCCTTCCAGCTTTACATAGTTATCAGGCACCATAGCCACTTCGGAGGCCTCTACCGGAATGCCTTCTTTTTCAAGGGCATCGGATACGGTAAGGAATTCTTCCGGAGTTGTGGAGATTTCATAGCTGTCTTCATTGGAGGATACATCTTCCGCACCGGCATCAAGGGCAACCATCATGACCGTGTCTTCATCAGCTGCATCCTTGCTCACAATGATGGAGCCTTTTTTCTTGAACATCCAGGATACGCATCCCGGGGTGCCTACGGAACCGCCGTGATGGGTGAAGGCATGGCGGATATCTGCTGCCGCTCTGTTACGGTTGTCGGTGTTGCATTCGACAATGACTGCTGCACCGCCGGGGCCGTAGCCTTCATAGGTCACTTCATCGAAGCCTGCACCGCTGGCAGCGCCTACGCCTTTGGCGATAGCTCTCTGAATGTTTTCCTTAGGCACATTGTTCTGCTTTGCCTTGGTGAGGGCCAGCTTCAGACGCATGTTGCCTACAGGATCACCGCCGCCCATGCGGGCTGCAATGGTGATTTCTTTGGAAATTTTCGTGGTAATTCTAGCGCGGATGGCATCGGTTTTGCCTTTTTTACGCTTAATGTTTTCCCACTTGGAATGTCCGGACATAGTAAATTATTCCTCCTTTTTATTCCACCAGGGTTCGCCCAGAAGGCGGTCGAGGATAATGGCCACGGCGCTTCTCACACAGAGGTGATTGTAAGTGCCGGCGCCATAAATCGGTTCCACAATATAATCAAATTTTTTCATCATTTCCTTGGTCATGCCAAAGCCTGTGCCGAAGAGAATGAAGATGGGAGTATCCTCGTCGTGGATTTTCCTTCGCATGGCTGCGTAGGAGATAGTATTAGGATACACCCTGGCGTCGGTGGTGACAATAGCCGGTTTTCTGCCGGTTTCTTTTTCAATCCATGAAATCGCATCTTCCAGTGTGGGAACCAGTTCGGTTTCTTCAAAGGCTTCCTTGCGATTGGCATTGTAGTGTACGCCGCCTCCGGTTTTCCAGTGATTCATAATGCGAAGGGCCATTTCACGCTGTGCTTCCACAGGATGCACGATGAAATATTTCTTCACGTCGTAGGTTTTTGCCGTTCTGGCAATGTCATGGAGGTCGTAGTTGGTCAGTGCCGTAGTGACGACTTCCATGTGTTTGTTGTAAATAGGATAGTGGATGAGACCTATGTATACAGGTGCCATAGTCACTCCTCCTTTTCTTCCCTGAGGAAATGCTGATTAAATCAGTGTCTTCTTTCATCTTATGAAAGGAAACTCTATGAATGAATCAGTTCTTCCTTAATTTCCGCCATGAGTTTTCTGTCTTCTTTGGAGAGCTCCTGCCCTTCCAGAAGGTCCGGGCGGTATGCCATGGTTCGGCGGAGGGCTTCTTTCCTTCTCCACCGGGCAATGTTGGCATGGTGGCCGGACAAAAGAACGTCCGGTACTTTCCATCCGTTGTATTCCGCCGGTTTTGTGTACTGGGGATATTCCAGGATGGGCTCGTAGAAGGAATCCGTGGCTGCGCTGCCTGCATCTCCCAGGACGCCGGGCACCATGCGGGCTACCGCATCGCTGATAACCATGGCTCCCAGTTCCCCGCCGGTAAGCACGTAGTCGCCGATCGAAATGAGCTCATCTGCCAGATGTTCCTCTACCCGGTGGTCTACGCCTTCATAATGACCGCAGATGAGCACCAGGTGGTCGTAGTCCCGCTGAAGTTCCTTGGCTTTGTCCTGGTTAAAGGTCTTCCCTGCCGGTGACAGGAAGATGACCCGGTCCCGGGGGCCTTTTTCGGGGAGCACATGATGGCAGGCATCAAAAAGCGGCTGGCACATCATCAGCATGCCTGCCCCGCCGCCGTAAATGGTGTCGTCCACCTGTCTGTGGCGGCTTTTGGTAAAGTCTCTGGGATTGGTCACAGCCATTTCTATAAGTCCCGCTTCCAGAGCCCGTTTGATCATGCTCTGGTGAAAGAATGCTTCCACGAATTCCGGAAACAGGGATAATATATCAATTTTCAAGTTGACAGCCTCACAGCGGCTTTCCGCCGCCTGTCTCCTTCCGATAAGGAAGGGGCAGCCGGCACACAGGGTTAAACTATTCCCACTCCGGCAGGCGCACCGTCATACGTCCTGCCTCGACATCAATGGAGAGAACGCATGACGGTATGGCCGGAATCAGGATCTCCTTTCCTTCCGGTGTGCTGATGGAGTACACATTGTTGGCTCCGGTTTCTATGATTTCCTTCACAGTCCCCACAGCCTTTCCGTCTTCCGTCACTACCTGAAGCCCTATGAGCTGGAAGTAGTAGTAGGACCCTTCTTCCCTTTTGGGGAGTTCCGAGAAAGGAACTTCCACCACTTTGGAAATCAGGGTTTCTGCCATGTTCCTGTCATCCACCCCTTCCACATGAAGGATGTACACATTCTTGTGGGGACGGGCGGAAAGGAGATGGCAGGGTTTCCCTCCGATATAGATGGTTTTGAGCTTTTTAAAAATCTCCGGCCTGTCCGTATCGGGAAGAATACGCAAATCACCCCGCACACCATGCGGGGCTACGATTCGGCCGACGATTATCATTTCATCGGGTTTCATATCAGTTACGGAAAGCGATGATCTTTCCATCTTCTACCAGGATCTCGCCGCCGGTTAAGGCGTTCATGTCATCCCCCACATGGACGGTGACGATCCGGTTCATGGGCTGACGGTTCAGTTCAGCACCGATAGCCAGCTTTTCCAGGTGTTCCTTGTCAGCATTCAGCTTATCCTTCACCTGCTGCATACGGGCTTTCTGGGCTTCGTACTGAGCGCGGAGAGGAGCGACGGCCTGAATGTTGATTTTGGCCTGTTCAGCCAGTTTGCCATTCGCTTCGAATTCAAGCTGCGCCATATCGTGTTCGACACGGCTGATATTCTGCCCGATTTCATTGAGCAGCGTGGTCTTTAATGTTTCGGTGAGCTTGGATTTCACAGCTACCGGAACAAGAATCTGCATTTCTTCCATTAAGGCACCTCTCAAATAATATCCACAGCTACCTTGCGGTTTTCACGCAGGGCACCTGCTTTGACAACGGTGCGGATTGCATTGGCAATGCGGCCTTTTCTGCCGATGACCTTGCCCATGTCTTCCGGGGCAACATGGACCTGATAAATCTCCAGGCTGCCCTTTTCGACTACGGTAATGGAGACGGCATCAGGGTTCTTTACCAGAGCCTTGACAAGTGTTTCCACTAATTCTTTCATACGCGGCCCCCATTATTTCTTTGCTTCTGCAAACTTAGCAAGGATGCCATTCTTTCTGAGAATAGAACGAACGGTGTCGGTCGGCTGTGCGCCTTTTCCAAGCCAGGAAAGAACCTTTTCTTCATCAATCTTTACCGGAGCGTCCAGTTTTGCAGGGTCGTACCAGCCGATGGTATCAGCAGGAGCGCCGTTTCTTGCTTCTCTGGAGTCGATAACTACGATACGGTAGAAAGGATTCTTCTTAGCACCCATACGGGTCAAACGAATTTTTAACATGAAATTCACCTCCTTGAATTGGTCTCGATTATTTATGGAACATCCCGGGGAAACCGGACAGATTTCCCAACTTGGATGGATTCATCTTCTTGCCCCTCATCTTCTTCATGGTCTTCTGCATTTCAGCAAACTGCTTCATCATGCGGTTCACATCCTGAATCTTTACGCCGGCGCCGTTGGCAATGCGCTTCCGGCGGCTGCCGTTCAGGATTTTCACATTGGCCCTTTCTGCAGGAGTCATGGAGAGGATGATTGCCTCGATATGCTTGACTTCCTTGCCGTCCAGGTCGATGTCCTTCAGCTGATCCTTGAACTTGCCCATGCCCGGGAGCATGCCCAGGATGGACTGGAAGGAACCAAGCTTCCTCACCTGTTTCAGCTGCCGCAGGAAATCATCCAGAGTGAATTCACCCTTTCGAATCTTTCCTGCCGCATCCTTCAGGGATTCGGCATCCATATTTCTCTGGGCTGTTTCAATCAATGTTTCCAGATCGCCCAGATCCAGGATACGGCCGGCCATGCGGTCCGGATGGAAATCTTCCAGCCCGCCGTCCAGTTTTTCGGAAACGCCAATCATTTTGATGGGCTTACCGGTGACAGTCTTGATGGAAAGAGCTGCACCGCCTCTGGCATCGCCGTCCATCTTTGTCAGGATGGTCCCGTCGATGCCAAGGTTTTCATCAAAAGCCTTGGCCGTAGTCACTGCATCCTGGCCGGTCATGGAGTCCAGTACCAGCAGGATTTCCTGGGGATGCACCTCAGCCTTGATATTCCGAAGCTCCGCCATGAGCTTCTCATCAATGGTCAGACGGCCGGCAGTATCCAGAATGACGATATCCCGGTTATAGGACCTGGCCGTATCCACGGCGTAGGACGCAATATGTACAGGATCCACATTCGGCGGCATACGGTACACCGGTACGTCGGTCTGCTGCCCCAGCACTTCCAGCTGCTTGATAGCGGCAGGACGGTACACGTCGCAGGCTGCCAGAAGCGGCCGGTGTCCTTTTTTCTTAAACATAAGCGCCAGCTTACCGGCGGTGGTGGTCTTGCCGGCCCCCTGGAGACCTACCAGCATGATCACCGTCATGCCGGTGGATGAAAGGGTAATCTTGCTCTGGGTGCCGCCCAGCAGTTCCGTGAGCTCATCCCGCACAATCTTAATGACCGTCTGGTCCGGTTTCAGACTGCCGAAGACCTCTTCCCCCATGGCTTTTTCACGAACATGGGCGATGAAATCCTTAGCCACCTTGAAATTGACATCCGCTTCCAGAAGAGCCCTTCTGACCTCCCGGAGAGCGCCGTCAATATCACTTTCAGAAAGCTTGCCTTTCCCCCGCAGATCTTTAAATGCAGACTGCAGCTTATCTCCTAAACTTTCAAATGGCATAAGGTCACCTCAATCCCATAAACAGTCAATCAGTACACGAGCTCTGGTATGATACTGATCCGGAATCAATTCCATGAGCTCCCTGGCCGCCCTCTCCTTATCCCCTCTCATGGAAACAAGATGAAGAGCGGACTCATAAGTCATAAGCTGTTCCTCCCCGTGGCGCATGGCATCATGCACCGCCTGCCGGGAAATATGAAAATGCTCCGCAATCTCCGCCAGCGTCAGATTCTCATTATAGTATAAATCAAGACAATCCCGCTGGCGGTCTGTAAGGAGGGCCCCGTACTTATCCAGAAGCTCTCCTTTTTCTACAATATTTTCTATCGACATAGTATCACCACAACGTGAACCATTATACAGGAAGAAAGGAGGCTTGTCAAGGAGATTTGCTTTACACAGGATGGGGTGCCCTGCACCCCACAGGTTCAGGGTTCAAAGGGTTCAAAGGGGAAGGTTGACAGCCCCTGCGGGGCTGAGGGTTCTTAAGGTTCGTAAGTTTGACGGGCCTGCGGCCCGAAGATTGTGGTATCGCTCTGCAGGCGATGATTATAAAGTCAGCGTTACGGGATTGGCTTTATGGGTCATATGGCATGATACGCATGCTGGTGATTAGCTCACTGCGTTCACCACCAAAGGGGGAAACTGCAGAATGGTACATGAAATATATGACTCTCTGTTTTTCCTCTCCATACTTCTCGTTTCCCCTTGAGGTGGCAAGGGAACTGGATTCATAGGGGAGAGAAGCGACCCGCGAATCCAGTGACACGCTTCCCTGTGGGTGAACGCCTCGAAGAGGCAAAGGGTGTACAAGGCAGAGCACCGATTTGACACCCCATCGCTATCCTGACCGCCAATCGGCGGCCTGTGTCATTTTTGTTTCTTACCCTTGGACACGCCTTCGGTGTGAGGGTTCAGAGGGTTCAGAGGGTTCAGAGGGTGGTGGATTGCCCTTACGGCGCACAGCGAACACATTTTGCACTAGCGAACTGGATTTGTAAGGGAGCATCAGCGACCTGAAAATCCAGTGAGTCAGTGACAGCAGTGGATGCACTAGCGAACTGGATTTGTAAGGAAGCATCAGCGACCTGAAAATCCAGTGAGTCAGTGACAGCAGAGGGTGAAGGAGCGCTGGCGACGCGCAAAATGTAGTGAGTCGTTTCCCCTTTAAGGGGCGATGATTATAAAGTCAGCGTTACGAGACTTGCTTTTGTGTCTTCCGTGCTGCGTGACGAAAAGCCAAGGCCCCCTTCCTTTGAAGGGCAGAAGCCCTGCAGAGGATTTCTGAGCCGGGCTAATATATGAGCATAGCCTGCACATAATGCGCACGCCGTAATGCCTGGCCACAGGCGGCGGAAAGCCGGAAACCGACAGCAGGAAGCCGGAAGCCAACAGCCGGAAGCAGGAAGCAGGAAGCCAACAGCCAGCCGCCTTCCAGCGTCTGACTATCTGACATCTGATTGTCTCAATACCTTTCCCATCTGCTTCCTATCCCTTATAATAAGTATATAAAATAAGAAAAGAGGTTATACCATGAAGAAACCTGTACTTGCTCTCACCCTCTGCGCCCTGATTTCCACAGGCTCCGTGTTTGCTGCCCAGCCGCCAAGAGATAATTTCTACTGGCTGGGGCAGATCAATAAAGCCTCCGATGTCATCAATACCGACGAAGGCCTTCTTACGCCCGAAGAGGGCCATGCCTTTGCCAGAGGCATCGACAAGGTCCTCCGGGATGGAAACCTGCCCGGCGCGGCAAGGCCCCATAATGTGATTACCTTTGAGCCCTATCTCATCAAGGCTGCAGGCCCCGATGTCACGAAAATCCATGCTGGCCGCTCTTCCCAGGACATGCTCACCACCGTAGGCATTATGGAACAGCGGGAACACCTCCTCACTATGGCGAAAAAGCTGAACCGGGTACAGGAAGACCTCATCCGTCTGGCAGAAGAAAATAAGGATACCCTCATCCCCAACTACACCAATGGCGTAGCCGCCCAGCCCAACAGCCTGGCCCACTATTTCATCGCCTATGCCAACGCCTATGGCCGTGACATGCAGCGGGTGCGGGAATATTACAAACGCCTCAACCGTTCTCCCATGGGAAGCACCGTGCTGAACGGTACCGGCTGGCCACTGGACAGAGACCGCATGGCAGAATACCTTGGATTTGACACCATCGCCTACAACACCTACGATGCCGGCCAGATTTTCCCCCAGGAAGCGCCCATCGAAACCGGCGGCATCACCAACTGCATCGCCATCCACACCACCAGCTTCATTGAAGAAATCATGCAGCAGTACGCCCAGCCCCGCCCCTGGATCATATTGAAAGAAGGCGGCGGCAATACCTACGTATCCTCTGCCATGCCCCAGAAAAGAAATCCAGGCCTTCTGAACAGCTGCCGCACCGACGCCTCCACCCTTCTGGGCATGTCTGTGGAAGCCATGTTCCGCTCCCATAATATTCCCGCCGGCATGGCTGACGGCCGCCTGAGCGGCGCCAGGGACATCATGCCCCAGGCCTCCAAAGTCCTCACCTCCATGGATAAAATTCTGAACAACCTGGTCATCGACCCTGCCCGTTCCCTGGAAGAGCTGAACCTGGACTGGACCTGTTCCCAGGAAATTGCCGATGAGCTCATGAAAAACCACGGCATCCCCTTCCGCATGGGCCATCACTTCGCCAGTGAAATCGTTACCTACGCCCGGGCCCATGATATCACTCCCCGGGACTTCACCTATGAGGACGCCAAGACCATTTACGCCAAAGTCTGTGCCAGCGATCCCCATCTCCCCCGGGATTTCCCCATGACAGAAGAAGAATGGGAACACGCCAAAGACCCTGCCTCCATCGTAAGAAACAGAAAAGTCAAAGGCGGCCCCCAGCCGGCAGAACTGGACAAAATGATTCAGATGGCCAAAGAGGAACTGGCCGACAACAAAGCCTGGACAGAAGAGACTGAAAAGAAACTGGCCTCTGCAGAGCAGAAACTGAACCAGGACTTTGATAAACTCCTGTGAGACTGCATGAAATAAAGCAATGGAAAAGCCCACCTGCGTGCTGCAAATGGGCTTTTCCATTGCTTTTCTTTCAGCCCTATGGCATTTACCTGCATAAAATGAACAGCTCCCAGTAATCTTCTTTCTTGTGATTCTGCCAATAGCCGTATGCCAGGCGGCTTTTCTGGTCTGCCATCAGCTTTGCCTCATGAAAATCATTGAAAGCAAGTTTTCCTAAGAGGCCTGCCAGTTCCTTTATCACCTAGGGGGCGTTATGTATACCTTTTTACCTGCTGCAAAAGCCCCCATCTACTTACAGCAGAGAGGGGCTTTTATATTTCGCAGGATCCTGCGTTCCTGTCACAGTCCGCAGGCGGACCATCCGCATTCTTCGCAGGTGCTGCAGTGGCCTTCTATATGGATGTGGTGGGAATGGCATTTGGGGCATTCGGGGGTGTTATCTACAGGTTTCATTGTTATTATGTTCGTTTCTTCCTGGCTGTCCTCTTTTTTGCCTTCCGTTTTTCTTTCTTTTTCCATTTCCTTTTTATCTTCTTCCCCTACGCCCAGGATGTTGCCCCGGCGGCAGCCGTCACGGAAAACGGTGATGCCTTTGCATCCGCTTTCCCAGGCAGAGAGGTAGATCCGGTAGATATCTTCCGGGGTGGCACTGTTTTTCAGGTTTACCGTGCTGGAGATGGAGTTGTCCACGTATTTCTGCATGGCAGCCTGCATGCGGACGCGGTTCATGAAAGGCACGTCGTGGCTTTCGATGACCCAGGGGAAGCGGGCCACGATTTCTTCGTCGGAAATAGTGAGGGGCAGGTGATGGTATTCCAGAAGGTCTTTAATGCTGTGGGCATAGACTCTGAAATGACCGTGCACTTCTTCCATTTTATGGGTGGTCCGTTCGTAGGAAATCTTGTAGAGCGGTTCGCAGCCGCCGGAGAAGCTGCCCATGAGGAGGGAGATGGTGCCGGTGGGAGCAATGGCCAGAAGGGTGCCGTTCCGAAGGCCATGCTGGTGGATATCCTCATAAAGCTCGGGATCCAGTTTTTTCACCATGTCCATGATCGGAGATTTCTTTGTGGCTTCCCGGCGGTAGTGGCCGAAGGTGCCTTTTTCCTTTGCCCTGTCACAGGACGAGCGGAGAGCGGTGAGGAGCATGGTTTTCATGACGCGGCCCATGAAGTCATTGGCTTCTTTGGTACCGTAGGTGAGTTTCATGGCAATAAGGGCGTCCGCCACGCCGAAGAGGCCAAGGCCCAGGGAACGCCAGTCGTCGATGCAGGTCCGGTTGGCGTCCAGGGGCTGCGCTTCATAGCCATAGTCCACGATTTCATCGAGGGCCGTGATGCCGTCGTACACGGTCTTTTTGAACCGCTCTTCATTGAATACGGGGTGGGCGCTGAACTTGTCGTCAATCATGGTGTACAGGTTCACGCTGCCCAGGTTGCAGGCATTGTAGGCGTTGCCGCCGAATTCGCCGCAGGGGTTGGTGATTTCGATGTTGTATTCATCGTAGCCTGCAAGGAGGTGGTTCTGGTTCATCCGGTCGATGAAAATGGCACCGGGGTCTCCCCAGTCCCACTGGGTTTCACAGAATTCTTTGAAGAATTCCCGGGCTTTAATGGTTCTTTCGATTTTCTCGCCGGTGGCTTCCACGGTGAAATGGAGGTTGTATTCTTTGTCATCCCGCACGGCTTCCATGAATTCATCGGTGAAAAGGATGCTGATGTTCATGGAGGACAGCTTTTCCTCGTTCTGTTTGATGTGAAGGAATTCGTAAATGTCGGGATGGCTGCAGTTGAGGCCCACCATCATGGCGCCCCGCCGTCCGTTCTGGCTGATCACTTCACCGGTAACGTTGAAGATTTTCAGGAAGGAAACGGCACCGGTGGAGCTGCGGGCCACGTTCCTCACTTCGCTTCCCTTGGGGCGGAGGTTGGAAATATTGATGCCGATGCCGCCGCCATAGGAAAAAATGCGGGCGATTTCATAGTTGGCCCGGAAGATGGATTCCAGATTATCCTCCGGCGATGGCAGGATATAGCAGTTGGACATGGATACCTTGAATTTTCCTTTGGCCCCTGCCGCATAGAGAGTACGGCCTGCGGGGCAGAAGGAGGTATCTTCCAGATAGCCTCTGATCCTCTTTTTCAGCTCCGGGTCAAAGATGGAGCTCACCCGGTCCATAAATTCCTGAGGAGTCTTTTCTCCTTTATGATAATATTTTTCTTTCAGGATGCCCTGACTGATTGTATTGTCGTACCAGTGGTTCATAAGAATCCCTCGTTTCCGTAATTTTGATAAACCCATGGTAGCACATACTATGTATTGAGTCAAATACCATAAAGGCATACAATATATTGTATTTCATATGGGATATAGAAATATAACGATATTCTGGAGATTTAGGGCATCCATCCCCCGGCAGGCCGGTTCAAAGGAAGTGTGAAAGAGTTCTCCAGTCTCACAGGCCTGCGTAATGAGGGCTATGGAGTTTTTGGTGAAGGGCTTCTGTTGTATGGGTGGAGGTCATTTCCGAAGAAACCATATTCTTTACGGGGTGAACTTTGGCATCATACTGCAATTCCCCATTTTTAACATAAAGCCCGCCCTCGTGCTTTTGCGTAGACAGGCTGTCAGGAATTTCATATAATGAAAGCAGAAGAACTGCGGGAGGAAGAAGTGCGCAATCATGGACCATCTGATATGGAAATTTCGGAGAACGCTAGCGGTAACACTTTTGATAATTTCAGCACTATGCGCAATTTATGGAATAGGAATATTAATCTTCTATACATACGGTTTCGCCCGTAGTAACGGTTGGATATAGACGTAAATACTGAATGGAGCACTTGCTGTCAATAAGGCAGGTGCTTTTATTTTGGAGAATTATCGAGATGTTGATGAGGGAGTATCCAATCTGCGGGAAGGTCCATAGGCAGGGGGAAAAGTGCCCAAATGCAAAAGCCGGGCAGAAAGAATACGACATGCTTCATCGGAATCGTGAAGGTGCGTCTTTCTACCACTCCAGCCAGTGGAAGCGCATTTGCTACACTTACAGTGTAAAGAGTATCAGCCCTGGATAAGTCCACCCTTTGATTAGTGGTGGCCTGGGGCCATGGGTACTCTTTTTTGTTTACGAAAGAAGAATTGCGGATTGCCGCTTCGCATCCATCCGTTTTATATAGATGCCGCCTATGGGCGGTGCCTTGACTGAGCAAAGGCCTCCTTTCTCTGGCAGACGGTATCATCAGCAAATCAAAAAAGGCAGTGAAGAAATGATTGCTATTCTTCACTGCCTCTTTGTTCAATTTCTATTTATTCTTCCTCTTCGTTTTCCGTATCACCGGAAAGAACGTCGATGGATGCGATGCGGTCGCCCTCTTCCAGTCTCTGGAGGATAACGCCCTGTCCTGCTTTGGCTTTTTTGCTGGTAATCTGGCTGGCCTTGGTCTTAATGGTGATGCCCTGTTCGGAAACCCCTACCAGTTCATCATTATCATCGGCAGCCACCAGAGCCACCACTTCGAAGCCTTTCTTAAAGTTGCGGACACCCATGCCGTTTCTTCCCTGGATGCGATAGGCATCGGCCTTGTTTCTCTTGGCGTTGCCGTCGGCGGAGATGGTGAAGATGTCTTTATCGGCAGCAATGACAGCGCCTACCACTTCATCTTCCACCCCCTTCACTTCAGAGAGGCGGATGCCGTGGACACCGGCAGCGGCTCTGCCGAGAGACCTGACTTCGTTGTCATTGATGGAGAAGCGGATGGCCATGCCGAAGCGAGTGCCCAGGATGACATCTTCGTCACCTTTCACGCGGAGCACTGTCACCAGTTCGTCCCCTTCATTCAGGCGGATGGCGATGAGGCCGTTCTTGTTGATGTTCCTGTATTCCGCGATTTCCGTCTTCTTCACATAGCCCTTCTTGGTCACCATGAGGAGGTACTTCGTATCTTCTCCGGCAGCATCAATGTCCAGAAGTTCTGTCACCCTTTCTCCCTTGGAGAGGCTGGGAATGTAGTTGATGAGGGCGCTGCCTCTGGCAGTGCGGCCGGACTTGGGCAGGTCGATGGCGGTCTTCATGTACACTTTGCCGTAGTTGGTGAAGAAGAGGATGCGGTTATGGGTGGAGGTGTTCAGTATCTTCCATACATAGTCCTCGTCCTTCATCTTCATGCCGGACACGCCGCGGCCGCCCTTTCTCTGTACCCGGATGTCGGCGGAGTCCATGCGTTTGATGTAGTTCTGCTTGGTCAGGGTAATGGTCATAGGTTCATCGGGCACCAGGTCGGTAATGGTGAATTCTTCCTGGGCGTCGGTGATTTCCGTGCGCCGGTCATCGCCGAAGTTCTTCTTTTCGTCCTGCAGTTCTTCCTTTACCACGTTCATGATTTTGTCCCTGCTGGAGAGGAGGTCTTCCAGGTAAGCGATGGTTTCTTTCACGTCCTTGTAGTCAGCTTCCAGTTTGTCTCTTTCCAGTCCGGTCAGGCGGCGCAGGCGCATATCCAGAATGGCGGTGGACTGCTTGTCGGACAGGTCGAACTTGCTCATTAATGCATTCTTTGCAATCTCGTCGGTTCTGGATTCGCGGATGGTACGGATGACTTCATCAATATGGTCCAGTGCAATGAGCAGACCTTCCAGGATATGGGCCTTGGCTTTGGCCTTATCCAGTTCGAAGCGGCTTCTCCGGGTAATCACTTCTTCCTGATGCTTCAGATAGTAGTAGAGAATCTGCTTCAGGTTCAGGATACGGGGATGGCCGTCCACCAGGGCCAGCATGATGGCGCCGAAATTAATCTGCATCTGGGTATGCTTGAAGAGGTTGTTCAGCATGATTTCCGGGCTTACGTCGGCACGGAGTTCAATGGCAATGCGCATGCCCGTGCGGTCTGATTCATCCCGAAGCATGGTGATGCCATCAAGCACCTTCTGCCGCTGCAGGTCTGCAATGGAGGAGATGAGGCGGGCTTTGTTCACCTGGTAAGGAAGTTCAGTCACCACGATACGGTGCTTACCCTTCGGCATATCTTCGATGGCCGTTTTGGCACGGACGGTAATGGAACCGCGGCCAGTGCGGTAGGCATCTTCGATACCCTTCCGGCCCATGATAATGCCGGCAGTCGGGAAATCAGGGCCTTTGATGTATTTCATCAGCCCTTCGATGGAAATATCGGGATCGTCAATCATGGCGGAAAGGCCATCCACCACTTCCGACAGGTTGTGGGGAGGAATATTCGTGGCCATGCCTACGGCAATGCCATAGGAACCGTTCACCAGAAGGTTGGGGATACGGGAAGGAAGCACCACCGGTTCCTGCAGGGAGCCGTCGTAGTTGGGCATGAAGTCCACAGTGTTCTTGTCAATATCCCGGAGCATTTCCAGGGTGATTTTTGACATACGCATTTCCGTATAACGCATAGCCGCCGGAGAGTCACCATCCACGGAGCCGAAGTTTCCATGACCGTCTACCAGGGGGTAGCGGGTAGAGAAATCCTGGGCCATGCGAACGGCCGATTCATATACCGCAAAATCGCCATGGGGATGAAATTTACCGAGTACATCGCCCACGATACGGGCCGATTTCTTGTAAGGCTTATTCGGCAGCATGCCGGCTTCACTCATGGCATAGAGAATGCGGCGGTGAACCGGTTTCAGACCATCCCGCACATCCGGCAGCGCACGGGTGACGATGACGGACATGGCATAGTCAATGTAGGAATTTTTCATCTGCCCTTCCAGAGGGGTATTGATGATTTTTCCTTCCTTCCATTCAATGGAATCCATAGGTCCTCCTTTGATGAGGCATAAAAATAAGGACTTCAGGAAGCCCTGTCAGTCCTTTGGGAACTTACTTTGCTTATAGGTATTATACCATAAAATGGCTTCCAGGGCCATTTAAATGCGTTTACAGGCCATTTTCCATTTTTATCACACGGATGTTGAAATCCGTTTAAGACGCTGAAAGCCCTGTTTCAGCCATTTCAAGGAAATGAAAATTTCTCTCTTTTATTCATTCATGTTTTTTTATATAATAAGGTATAGACTCTTTTTATCTGAAGGATGTGGAATCATGAAGAAATACCTGGCAGCCATTGTGATTGCCATCGTACTCCTGACGGGCGGCGGCTTTTTCGCCTACGTTCATTTTCTCAGCGGCGGTCCCTGGCAGGGCACCTGGTGGGGCGTGCAGGACGCCGGCGTGAACTGGTCCGGCGATCATATACGGAACCTGGAAACCCTTACCTTTACAAAAAATGATGATAAAACCATTACGGTAGAACATAAAGTGCAGCAGGGCAGCAAGGAAGTCAACGGTTCCCTGGCCGGTACAGGCACCGTAGACGGCGGCCGTCTGGTGATTACTCCCGACAAGGGCGGCAGAGAAATCGCCCTGTCCTACAATACCATGTCCAAAACCATTGAAACCCCTCTGACCAATGCCGATAAAACAGCGGTCACCCTCCAGGCCCTCACCCAGGACAACAATGATGAAATGGAGCAGATTCGGAGTGAAATCGTACAGATTTCCCAGAAACCGGAAAATAAGATCGACACCACCCTGTCCTCCTCCAAAAGCTGAATCCATGAAAAAAGGCTTTGAAGAAATGGAAATCATTTCTTCAAAGCCTTTTTTATTTCCTATGGAACGTAATAATCACAAGCTCCCTGGGGCAGCTGAATCGGAAGGGGAACCAGCTGGCGTCGCCCCGAGACACGTAGCCCACATTCTTTCCATCACTGTAGAGCCCCCGGGTATAGGTGAAGGGCGTAATGATGGGCCTGCCGAAAAGGCCGAACTGGGTGCCGTGGGTATGGCCGGTCAGGGTGATGGCCGCACCCTTCCGGAACCCTTCATCCAGGAAAGCGGAATGATGGGCCAGAAGCACCACCGGTGCCCCCGCAGGAATCCCGCGGAACGCTTCATCAGTCATGGAATCCATTTCTATTTCCATAGCCCTTCCCCGGGACCAGGGATAATCGACACCGGCCACATAGAGGGACTCCCCGTCCCTTGTAATCGCATCATGGACATTCACCAGAAGCTTCACCGGCGTCTTCAGAAGCTCCTTTTCAATATAATCCTTCCCCCGGTAATACTCGTGATTTCCCCACACATAGTAAATGCCGTCAGGAAAGGCAGGGTACTTCTCCTTCAGCGTATCGGCAGCCTCCGGCATATGGCGGATATCGTCGATGAGATCTCCCGTAAAGAAAAGCACCTGTGCCCCTTCGCTCCTGGCCCGGTCAATTTCGCCGGGAAGGTCAGTATACCGGAAATAGGGGCCAATGTGGGTATCCGTCATCTGGGCTGCCTTGTATCCCTCAAAGGCAGGCGGAAGTCCTTCCACATAGACATCCAGATGTTCCACCTTCTCGCTGGTATTGCCGTCCACGGCGCCATACAGGCCTGTTCCGGCCGCCAGAAGAAGAACGCAGAGAGCCAGCCAGCGGCTTACCTTGAGCAGCCTTTTGGGCATGGAAAGGAAGGACAGGATAAAAAGGCAGGGCAGGGCTATGATTTCTGCCACCATGAGCCCGCAGGCCAGATATCCCACATAGAGGGACCAAAGTCCCAGTCCCTCATAGCCTCTGGCATACCAGAGGAAATAGGCGGCTGAAAGAAAAGAAACGAGCCAGCTTCCTGCCATGTAGAAATAAAACCGTTTTCTCCTGAAAATCACGGACAGAAAAGCGCCGTTCAGAATTCCCAGCAGGGAAAAAATGGTCAGAATCATCCGTTCAAACAATGGAGTCACCTCCTTTGGACCGCTTTGCAGCCCGGGTTCAAAAGGTTCAGAAGGCTCAGAGGGGAAGGTTGACGGCGCCTTCGGCCCCGAAGGTTCTAAAGGTTCTAAGGTTTCACGCAGCCTGCGGCTGCAAGGGTTGTGGTGGCGGCTGCGCCGCAATTATAGCCTGCGTTACGTGCCCTCTCCCCGCCCCTGCGGTCATACTGAGCGGAGCGAAGAATCTGGGTACCTGCCGTTAGTAATGCCAACTAGTTCACTAGTCCACCAGCCCACTAGCACACTAGTACACTATTTTCTCCACGAACGCCGCCAGCCTTGCATGGGGCCCGGCCAGGGGGATTTCCCTGTATTCTTCCGGCGAAAACCAGCGGTATTCCCCTTCCGGCACAGTCCCTTCCCTGATAGGATAGGCCTTCATATGCCATATGCGATGGGTGAAAACATGTTTATATTTCCAGAGAAAATCTTCTGCTTTTCCAGAGAGAAGCTGTTCCAGCCCTTTTCTGGCTTCCCCTTCCGTTTCTCCAAGGGCCATGGGAAATTCCCACATGGAAGCCAGCATGCCCCGGGCCGGCCTTTTGTGGAGAAGTACCTTTCCCTCCTTTATCCAGATGCCGCAGGCCGCCTGTTCTTCTTTCGGCGGCTTTTTCGGCGTGCGGAAGGGCAGTTCCTTTTCTTTTCCATGTCTAAAGGCTGCGCAGTCTTCCGCCAGAGGGCAGAGGCTGCAGCGGGGATTCTTCGGTATGCAGATATCCGCGCCCAGATCCATCAGGGCTTCATTGAAATCGCCGGCTCGATCCGGCAGGGTTTCCTTCACCAGAGCTTCGATTTTCTTCCTGCCCCGGCTCTTTAAAATATCCTCTTCCACCTGGTAGAGGCGGGCATAGACGCGGAGCACGTTGCCGTCGATGGCGCCCTCCCTCTTCCCATAGGCCATGGAAAGGATGGCACCAGCCGTATAGCTTCCGATGCCCGGCAGGGAAAGGATATCTTCCTTCCTCTCCGGCAGGCGGCCGCCATAGGTTTCTGCCATTTCCATGGCGGCTTTATGGATATTTCTGGCGCGGCTGTAGTAGCCAAGGCCCTGCCACTGGTGGAGCACCTCGCTTTCCTCAGCCCTGGCCAGGGCAGAAATGGTGGGAAACCGCTCCATCCAGCTGTTGAAATAGGGCTTCACTGCTTCCGTCCGGGTCTGCTGCAGCATGATTTCAGAAATCCATACATGGTAAAGATTCCGGGGTTTATCTTCCCGCCAGGGAAGGTCCCTTTTGTGGCTGTCAAACCAGGCAAGGAGCCTTTCCTGCCAATTTTCCTCTCCTTTCTTTTCCTCCATCATGTCATCTCCTGGAAATCATAATCAAAAACCGTTTCCCCGTCTTCTGCAAAATAAATAGTCCCCCGGATTCTCTTTCCTGAAAGAATCATGGGAAGCCATACCTTATCGGCCATCCACATGTCTTCATAGGGGAAATCTTCCACCCGGAACCAGCGGGGTTCCATTTCATCAGACAAATGGGGACTTCCTTCCCATCCCCGGGCGAAGTATACAATGCCCCCATGGGACCATTCGGGATCCGAAGGCTGATGGAAATAGAGATCTGCTGCCATAATGAGCTTCTCCGGCGCCATGATAAGGCCGCATTCTTCAAAAAGCTCACGGCAGGCGCATTGGCGCATGGTCTCGCCGGGCTCTATTTTCCCGCCAAAGCCGTTCCATTTCCCATATCCCATGCCCCGCCTTTTCCGCCCCAGGAGGATGGAGCCATCGTCCCGCACCGGATACACCAGGGATGTATCTCTCACTTTTTGATTCCCTCGTAGGTGTCAAAATACAGTTCCCTGAACATTCTCTTGCCCGATTCCGTTTTATAAAGGCGGTGGTACAGTGCTTCGTTCTGCTTCAGCGGCGCACCGTCTTCATACTGGTTCACCAGCATATCCGCTTCTGCCAGGATCTGGGCATCGGGGCCGTCAATGCTGCCATAGGAATGATGATGGGCTACCAGCCAGCAGATACGGTCCACATCTTCCTTTTCAAATTCCAGTTCTTCCAGCATGGGACGGGCTTCATCAGGTCCCAGTTCCTGCTGGATCTGGCCATCATTCCTGCCAAACCGTCTCTCTCCCTCATGGATGCCGATATCATGCACATAGGCAGCTGCTTCCAGAAGGAAAAGGGTCTTTTCATCGAGCCCTTCCTCCCTGCCGATCTGTGCAGCAAAAGCGTGAACCTTCAGGAAATGGTGAATCCGCCGGGGATCCCCTTTGTCATAAGTAATCATGGCTTTGCATAAAGCCGTCAGTTTATCCATGGTGTATCTCCCTGTTTTGATAAACACATAGTATTCAAAAAGAAAAAAACGGCGCAGCCGCAGCTGCGTCGTTTCCTTTACTCATTATTTTGAAAGTTTCTGGGCAACGGCAGAAGTTACATCTACACCGCCGTCTACGACAGCACCCTGTTCAAGGATGACATCCAGACCCTTTTCCTGGCGAACCTGCTGGATGGCTTTCATAATGTCGGAAAGGATAGGCTGCATGGCAGCTCTTTCTTTCTGGTCCATTTCTTTCTGCAGTTCGGTGGCAATCTGCTGTTTTTCCTGGTCAGTCTTGCCTGCACTCCGGCTCTTGAATGATGCTTCTGCCTTCTGGGCAGCGGTTCTCATGTCAAGCTGGGCTTTCTGCATTTTCGGATGAGCCTGCAGAAGAGCGTTAGAATTTACATAGCCAATACCTGCTGCGGAAGCAGAAAACATGGCACCAAATGCGATCATACCAGCAGCTGCAGCTGCTACTGCTTTATTCATTTTCATAGTATCCTCCTAACTGCGCCCCCGTTGTTCGGGAGACTCAAGGGAAGCGCCGATGTCATCATTTTTCAGATGAATCAGTGCTTACCAGGTAAGCATAGCTTAATTCTAATCAAAGAATCGACAGGTGTCAATGGCCTGTCCGGGATTTCTTGCAAATCCTCTATTACGGGTAAAACGGTTTATTTTCCCTTGGCTTCAATGGCCGCCGTTTCCGCTTCTTCCGCCATGGCCTCCTTGGCTTCCTTCAAAGCGGCTTCCCGCACTTCTTCCTTCTTTTCCTTCTTTCTGGTGAAATGGGAAATCACTTCCGGCACCATATTGATAACCTTGTCAATGGTTCCATTGGCAGTGGCATTCTTAATGGAGAAGAGTTCCACCCTTTCCCCCTTCATGATGAGCACCGCCGTAGGTGTCACCTTTCCGCCGCCGGCGCCGCCGGAAGTATTTCCGCCGTGGGCGCCGCTGCCGAAGCCGAAGGAAATGTCCACAAAAGGAACGATGGTGGCATCTCCCAGATAAATGGGCTCTCCTACCACCGATTCTGTGGTAATCATTTTTTTGAAATCATCAAAAATCTGTTTTCTTACTTCATCATCCATTGTCATTTCCCCCTTGTCTGAAATGCCAGAATTCTCTTGCCGGTTTGGACAGGGCAAGTTTGATAAGTATATACAGCACATACAGCGGAATGAGCCTTCCCTCACTCTTTCCTGTCAGTGTACACTCTTTATCCACATAATTCCACCGGATTTCTTCTGCCGCCTTCGGCAGGAAGGAATAAACCATGCCGCAAAGGACACCGGTGGGCATAGGGTCTCCCAGCCCAAGCCCCCCTTTGAACTCCAGAGTCCGGGGAAATCCATGGGCAATCAAAAGAGAGAGACTTTCCAGAAACCGCTCTGCCAGACCATTTTCCAAGGCAAAGCAGACCTGGGAAAGATAGGAGGGCTCCTTTTTTTCTCCGGAATTTGAAATCTCTTCCTCTCGGAAGGACTTCTTTTCGGAAAAGGGAACCTCTTTACTTTTTTCTTCTTTCCCCATCTCCAGAGGCGCTGCCTTTTCTACTGGATTTCTCTCTGCAGAGGCCCCTTTGCGGCCCTTCACCCTTTCCTCTAAGGCATCCAGGGCTGCATCCAGCTCTTCCAGGGCCTGCCCGGAGTCCTCCCCTTCTTCCGATGTCTCTTCATCATGGAGGGAAAAGGTCTTCCTTTTCGAAATCAGTCCTAAAAGGAGGGATATCCGGATTTCCAGTTTCCATTTTCCAAAGGAAAAGGAATAGGAAAAAGGAAGAACCAGGAGAAGGATCACCAGCAAAAGAAGGGCCAAAAGGATTTCTACAATCATCATGGCGCTCCATAGAGACGGCAGAGACCGTCAGCCGCCTCCTTGACCTCCTTCACCAGATATGAGGGCGCCGTTACCTTCACCAGCGGCGCATGCTTCAGGGCCCAGGCCTTCATGGCGGATGCGGGAATGGTCACTTCCACCGTCACCAGATCCTGACGAGCCGACACCAGATGGGCCGCCTTGCCAAAATCATCTACAATGTCACTCATGAGATGCCAGTCGGCCTCAAAGGTGCATGACACCGGATCTCCTGTATACAGGCCGTGATAAGCGAAAAGAGAAGATAAGAGCTTTCCGCCCTGTGCCACGGTTTCCAGAGATGTCTGCAGCCTTGCCGGTTCCTCTGTCACCGTCACATCAGACATCATATCGGTCTTAAAAACGGAAATACCCTCGCTTCCTTCCTCATTGCCCAGAAGGAAGTAGCGATCATCGGAGGCCACCAGATGATAGGGACTCACCCGATACAGCTTGTCTTCGCCGGACACCGTGTAGCCATGGTGCTTTTTCCCGTCCGCCTCATAATGGTCATAGTAAAAGGAAACCTGTTTCTTCTGGGACAGGGCCCGGGTCAGAAGGGCCAGCACCTCTCCCGACTCTCCCGGCCGTCCCAGAGCAGGCAGGTTCTTTATATTTTCCTTTCCGTCGTCAAAAGTGCGGCTCTGGAGCCGTTTCAGCTTTTCCGACAGCTGCCGGACCTGCTGGGCAGGCAGATGGGAGAAATAGAGAAGGTCTATCAGTACTTTCAGCTCATCCTGGGACAGTACATGGTCCCAGTACCAGTCCAGAGCGAGCGGTGCTTCCTTACCGTTCACCACCCGGGTCACCTCCCGGCACACCACAGGAAGCCCCGCTTCCTTCAGGCGGCTCAGGTTCCGGCCGATGGACTTCCGGCTCACCGTCATGGCATACTTCGTTTCCATGAAATCAAGGATTTCCTGCTGGGTCAGCGGATGGTCCCGGTCCGACTCCCGAAGGAGGACCTGCGCGATCCGCATAATGGACATCTTGCTTCCTCTGTCACTCTTCTCTCCTGCCATCCCAATCACCGCCCTCTGATTCTGCGAATAGCTTCATCACTGACCAGAGAAGAAATCACGGTGAGAAAGCGGATAAAAGGAGAATGGGCTATGGACTGCAGGGCGCGGTGTACCAGGAAGGCCACGGCCGTGCCGCCCAGAAGATCGCTGGGATAGTGAACCCCTGCAAAGAGCCTGGAAAAAGCCAGAATCATGGCCATGAAGGTCATCAGCCTGGACCCCTTCATGTGCATGGATAGAAGCTCCATCACCACCACTGCGCCGTTCATGGTATGGTTGCTGGGGAAAGACGCATTGGCCTTATGGCCTGTAAAGTTCCATATCCGGTAATCCCGGGTAAACGGCCGTTTTCTGAACCATATTTTGCCAAGGACAAAGGAAATCAGAGACGCCACGCATACGCCCAGGAACGAAAGAATGCAGCAGCGCCGCCGCACCTCCCGATCTTTCCCCGGAGTAAACCAGAGAAACAGGCCATAAATCACAAATGCCCAATGCCCGTAGCGGGCAATCAGATCCATCATCAGGTCAAAGGGCCGCACCCTGCCGGCCAGCCCATTGATTTTTCTTACTATGTCTAAATCCGGATTCATGAAAAAGCACCTCTTTCCGGGAGAAGCCGCCGCCTCTGCCGCTTTCCTATGTTTTTAATTTTATCATAATCCCCACTGTTTGACAAAAAGGGCGGCCCCGGTTCGGAAGGGATAGGCTGACGGAGCTTTGCGTTAGGGTTTTACGGCCTCGACGGACACAGTCATCCCAAACGCCTCGAAGAATCCCGGTACGCATCGATGGAAACTCTAAGGCCCTACATACCAGCCGGCCAAAAACCATTGCGGTCCATACCATAAGCGATGCAGGACTAGGCCGCCAGAAATCTCCTCCGGCCATAAGGCAGTGCCCTCATGGTATAATGAATCCACAAGAAAGGACTACCATGAGAAAAGTACTGATTACCCTGGCCTCCATTCTGGCGGTGGCAGGCATTATCCTCTTAAACGCCCTCACCTTTTCCGGTCGATACGCCAGAATGATGGAGACCTCCATCACCGTCACCTCTGCGGACGACAGCTTTATAGGAAAGAAAATGAAAGAATTCTTTGCCCGGGAGGATCTGGAAGAAAAGCTGGCCCATGAAATGGAATCGCTTCCCCTTTTCCCTGATCATCCGGAATACCATGAAGAGCTAGCTTCCCTTGCAGTCTCCCTGGGCCGTGATACATCCCTGGAGCAGGTACGCTGCCAGGGCCGCCGCTACTACGGCGGCTACCGCGTCTCACTCTCCCTGCCCAAAGAAGAATTTCAATTATGGAAAGACCGCTTTGAGGAAAATCTTCCAGAAGACAGGCTCTCATCCATCACCAACAGGGACAGCTCCCACATCCGCCTCCGCAAATTCACTGGCTGGGAGGAAAAATCGGAAGATGGTGACATTCCTTACGTACAGGGCAGTGCCAGCTTTCTCCTCACCGGGGGCGGCATGACCCAGCTGGTCTACATAACCGCTGTCATCATAGAAAAAGAAGAGGATGTTCTCCTTGCCCTTTTCATTTCCGACCATAAACAGGATACCAGAGGCATCCCCTTTGGGAAAATGGCGGAGCTGCCCCCTGCAGGTGCAGAGGATTCATAGGGGACTGGATAACGGGCCCCAGGTTCTTAATATTCTCAGGTTTGAGAGTATTTGGGCCAGAGAGTTGCGGATTGCCCTCAGCGCGGCGATGATGTAAAGCCAGCGTCACGGGGCTGGCCGATGACTCATCAGTGAAAAGCCGCCCGGCGGATAGCAAACATCGGATAGCGGACAGCGTCTAGCAGATAGCGGACAACCGATAGCCGACAGCCGATAGCCGACAGCCGATAGACGATAGCCGATAGCGGCTATCCCTCCTATTTTCCATGAAAAAAAGAGCCCTTCCGGCTCTTTTTATTTTTCCTTATTTTCCTCTTTTTTCTTCATAGCCTCTTCCCTCTGCTTGTGGGCCCTGTCATAGGCACCGCTCCGTTTGAGGGCCATGGAAATGACCGCCACCACAGCACAGAGAAGGATGAAAAGGTTCACCGTAGTGACGCCTTCTCCGAAGCCGATACGGTAAATGGAGTAGAAAAGAACCACCACCAGAAGAAAATCCTGAAATTTTGAGAACATACTGCCTTCCTCCGCTTCCTAAAGACTTATCCTTACAATAGCGGAAAGGAGAGGCTTCGTCAAGTCCGTTTCTATTACAGGCCCTTTGCCGTATCTGCAATTTCCGCAATCGAATACAGCGCCGCTCTGCCGCCAAGGCGGACCCGATTTCCTTCCATCCGGCAATGCAGGATGCCGCTCCTCCGGGAAGCCTGATAGGCAAGGATTTCCTTTTTGCCCAGTTTTTTCGACCAGTAGGGCACGATATGGCAGTGTCCGCTTCCGCACACCGGGTCTTCCGGTACCAGGAGCTTGGGAGCAAAGCTTCTGGAGACAGAGTCCCATTTTTTCCCTCTTGCCGTAATGTGCAGGAGAAGACCGTCCAGTTTTTTTACTTTCTCCTGGTCCACTTCCGCATTTCTTACATCCTCTTCCTTGGGAAGTACGCAAAGAAGGTCCCTTCCCATCCAGGCTTCCAGCGGTCTTACGCCGATAGCTTCTTCCATCTCATCTGTCACCGGTACCTGCTTCAGTTCATAGGCCGGGAAATCCATGACGTAGAGATCCTCCTTCCTGGCCACAGTGAGTGGTCCGCTCATGGTATCGAATACTACTTCTTCCTTATCCTTTTCATAGAAACGGAAAAGAATATATCCCGATGCCAGGGTGGCGTGGCCGCAGAGATCGATTTCTCCGCCCGGTGTGAACCAGCGCAGACGGTAATGTCCATTTTCCTCTTTCACCATGAAAGCGGTTTCGGAAAAATTATTTTCCATTGTAATATGCATCATGGTATCTTCGGAAGGCCACTTGTCCATGACGCAGACTGCCGCCTGGTTTCCTTTAAAGATTTCGTCTGTAAATGCATCTGCTATGTACTGTTTCATAGTCTGTCATCCTTTCTGTATCCATTCTGCTGCCGTCTGAACCCTTTGTTCATTGACAATATCATAGCGCCGTCGTACTATGAATACAATTCTGGAATTGTATGTATAGCAATTTGTGCACCTGACTCTATTATCATTTTTTCAAAGGAAATGTCATGCCCATTAATTCCTTCGACCACTATCCCCTTTCCTGGAAACCGGATTTGTCCCGGCTCTCCAGGCCCTACTATCTTTCCCTGGCCCGGGATTTGGAGAAAAAAATCCTTACCGGTGAACTGCCGGAAGGCACCAGGCTCCCACCGCAGCGTGAACTGGCTGATTATCTGGATTTGAATTATTCCACCATCACCAGAGTCTATAATGCCTGCCGCCGGAAAGGTCTGGTGTACGGCGTCACCGGACGGGGCACTTTTGTGGCGCCCCACCCCGGCGCATCCATTGCCATTGAGCAGCCCTTTGCCCGGAAGGACATCATAGAAATGGGATTTATCAGTGGTTTTCCGGAACTGGCGTCCCCAGTGGAAGAAGCCATGGAAAAAGTCCTCCGCCGCAGCTATGTACGAAATCTTCTTTCCTATGACCACCCCTTCGGCTTTCCCCACCAGCGGCTGCTGGCAGCAGAATGGCTGACCATGCTGGGCACCCATACCGATGCAGAACACATCATCCTGTTCCAGGGAGCGGAAAATGCTTTGACCACCGCCCTCTTTTCCCTTTTCCATCCAGGGGACCGCATTGCCGTGGATACCTACACCTACTCCAATTTCATACTCCTTGCCAAAATGAAAGGACTTTTACTCATCCCCATAGCCGGTGACAAAGACGGCATGATGGCAGAGGAATTGGACAGGGCCTGCAGCAAATTAAAAATCCGGGGTATTTATCTCATGCCTTCCTGCTCCAATCCCACCAATATCATCATCTCCCCTGCCCGGAAAAAGGAACTGGCCCAGGTGATCAAAAAGAACCGTCTGCTATTGATTGAAGACGACCTCTACGGCTGGCTTCGGGCAGAAGAAGGCGGGGACATGACATCCCTGCATGACCTGATCGGCTGCCGCTCTTTCTATATTGCAAGCCTTACCAAATGCCTTTGTCCGGGGCTTCGTATAGCCTATGGCGCTGTGACCGATGATATAAAAGATATCATGGAGGAAGGATTTTCCAACATCAGCATAAAAACCTCTTCTCTTGATGCGGAAATCATGACGGAACTGCTTCTGTCCGGCTCTGCGAAAAAACTGCTGCATCAAAAAGCGGCCCTGACCAAAAAAGCCTCCGCCCTCTTTGATGCCCTTTTCCCCGACCTGCCGCCTCAGCCTCCCAGCTACTTCCGCTGGCTTCCCATTTCTGACAGCCGCCCCTTTGACCAGGTGGAAAAAGATCTCCTCCGGCAGGGCATCCACATTTACCACTCCGGCCGTTTTATGGCTTCAAACCACGAAGAAAGCAGTTTTCTCCGCGTATCCCTGTGCTCCGCCGGAAATACAGCCCGTCTTCGCAAAGGGCTGATGATTATAAAGAACTACATAAACCCATAAAAAAACTGACTTCCTGGCAGAATCACATTCCACCATGAAGTCAGTTTTTTCTTAAAGCTCCACCCTTCAGCAGGTATGGCAGTCCTCGTAAATGCCCTTTTCCTTCAGCAGTTTGATGACCGTTTCTCCGATATCCGCTACAGTTCTGGCCACCGGAATGCCTACGGCGTTCAAGGCAGCAATCTTCTCAGCCGCCGTGCCCTTGCCGCCGGAAATGATGGCCCCCGCATGACCCATGCGCTTTCCTGGAGGCGCCATGCGGCCTGCGATGAAAGCAGCCACAGGCTTCTTCATATGTTCCTTGATCCACTGAGCCGCCCTTTCCTCTGCATTACCGCCGATTTCACCGATCATAAGCACTGCTTCCGTTTCCGGGTCCTCATTGAAAAGGGTCAGGGTGTCAATGAAATCCATGCCCTTGATAGGGTCGCCGCCAATGCCGATGGCCGTGGTCTGGCCAATGCCTGCCTCTGTGAGCTGGAAGGTGGCTTCATAGGTCAGGGTGCCGGACTTGGACACTACGCCTACATGGCCCTTTTTATAAATCTGGGAGGGAATGATGCCGATATTGGCTTCGTCCACAGAAATGATGCCGGGGCAGTTCGGCCCGATGAGACGGGTCTTTTTCCCTTCCATATAACGATGCACCTTCACCATGTCTTCCACTGGGATATGCTCTGTAATACATACCACCAGGTCAAGACCTGCTTCCACCGCTTCCAGAATGGCATCCGCTGCAAAGGGAGCCGGCACGAAAATGACAGATGCATTGGCGCCGGTCACAGCCACTGCGTCTCTCACCGTATTGAATACCGGAACGCCGCAGCACACCTGGCCTGCCTTTCCCGGTGCCGTACCGCCTACGATATTCGTACCGTAAGCCTGCATCTGTTCTGTATGGAAACGGGCTGCCCTGCCGGTAATGCCCTGTACAATGACCTTCGTATCTTTATGGATTAATATACTCATAACCAGCCCTCCTTATTTCTTTTCCTTCTGCTCTTTCGCCAGACGAATCACTTTCTTAGCGCCCTCATCCATGGAAGAAGCAGGGAAAAGGTTCACAATGTGGGCTTCTTCCAGAATCTTCCGTCCTTTTTCCACATTCCGTCCCTCCAGACGCACCACCACAGGAATGGGGAACTCTTCCTTTCCGCCGGAAAGGAGAGCCGCTGCCTCCACAATGCCTGTGGCAATGACATCGCACTTATTGATGCCGCCGAAAATATTGATCAGAATGCCATGCACCTGGTCATCTTCCAGCATGATTTTGAAAGCAGCTACGATTTTCTCCGGTGTGGAATCGCCGCCTACATCCAGGAAATTGGCCGGTTCTCCTCCGTTTTCCTTAATAATATCCACCGTAGCCATAGCCAGGCCGGCACCGTTCACCATGCAGGCCACATCGCCGCCCAGGTTTACATAGTTCAATCCTTCTGCCGCCGCTTCTCTTTCCTTCTGGTCCTCTTCCGTAATATCCCGGAGAGCCACGATTTCGGGATGACGGGACAGGGTACTGTCATCAAAATTCAGCTTGGCATCCAGAGCCAGCACTTCATTTTCCTCTGTCACCACCAGGGGATTGCATTCCGCCAGGGAGCAGTCCTTATCCACAAACAGCTTGTACAGATATTTCATAAAAGTCTTCGCCTTCGGCACCACCGCCTGCTCCATATGAAGAGCATACGCCATGCGGTTGGCCTGGAAATCGGCCAGGCCGATGGCAGGGTCGATATATTCCTTCAGAATGGCCTCGGGATTTTCTGCAGCCACATCTTCAATGGCCATGCCGCCGGACTCGGAAGCCATCATCACCACGCACCGGGATTCCCTGTCCACCACAAAGGAAATATAATATTCCTTCTTGATATGGGCGCCTGCTTCGATGAGAAGACGGTTCACTTTCTTTCCCTGGGGCCCGGTCTGGCGGGTAACAAGGATGCTGCCCAGAAGCTCTCTGGCATATTTTCTCACTTCTTCCGGAGAATGGGCCAGCTTGACGCCTCCCGCTTCCCCGCGGCCGCCGGCATGGATCTGGGCCTTCACAACCACCACCGGTGTGCCGATCCGCTTCGCTGCAGCCACCGCATCCTCTACGGTGAATGCCGGATATCCTTCGGGCACATGAATGCCATATTCCTTCATAATGGCCTTGCTCTGATACTCATGTATATTCATAAACATCCCCCTTTTGGAAATGAAAGAACCGCCTCTGCGGTTCCAGGGGAAGGCACGAAAAACGGTCTTCCTCTCTTTTTCGATGATTCAATTACATTTCCTATCATATCACCTTATGTGTCGGCAAAAAAGGTGAAGTTCCATAAATAAGGTACTCTTTGCAAAATTAGCATAGCCTATATAGGGTATAGTGAGAAAAAGGGATAGTATACTGGAATTGGAAGAGTTCTATCTCCATTGCATGATGGCCTTGCCTGTGCAGGAGCATTTCAGGCAGAAAGACTCTCCAGGGCGCCAGAGTCACCTCTTTCCTGGCCCCTTTGACCATATACCAGCAGGATAAAAAATCGATTCCTGGCATAGACTCTCTCCGGGCTGATACGCCTTCCCCTTCTCCATGACTATCCCTATAGAAACAGCCAACCGGCAAAATCCTCTCAGAAATCCTGCAGGCGCCCATCCATGGAGCAGGAGGGAGGGGATGGAAGCAGGAAGGCCGTTTCCCTTCAGTGCACTGAAACCAAGGAAATATGAAAAGCATACATCGGCCAGGGGTAAGGCAGGATATGGAATGCCTGCCATATGGTGTTTTCTTTTCCACGATAAAAGGCTTCACAGCTATCTGTGAGGCCTTTTTGACGTGGAGATTTTTATTTCCTGTGGCCTTTCAAGTATCCCAGGACGCAGACGGCCAGGGCCAAGAAAGCGGGGAGGCCCGTTTCTACCCAGCTGCCAAAAGCAGCGGTAATCACCGGGCCCAGCACCTTGTCGTGGAGGAACATGGTGCCGGAGGTCCAGCCGATCATGGCGGCGCCGGCGTACATGAGGAAGGGGAAGCGGTCCAGTACTTTTCCTATGAGCTGGCTGCCCATGACGATGATGGGGATGCTCACCATGAGTCCGAAGACTACCAGAAGGAAATCGCCATTGGCAGCACCGGCGACAGAGAGGATATTGTCGATGGACATGAGGAAATCTGCCAGAATAATGGTTTTCACCGCCGTCCACAGATTATCGGATGCTTCTATATGGGGATCTTCATCGCCCGGTGCCAGAAGGTGGATGGCAATGGGAATCAGGAGGATGCCGCCCAGCACCTGGAGATAGGGAATGGTAAGAAGCCATACGGCCACAGCAGTCAGAGCCATACGGAGGCCTACGGCGCCTATGGTGCCGATGAGGATAGCTTTCTTCCGCTCCTTTTCCGGAAGGCGGTTGGAAGCCATGGCAATGACCACCGCGTTATCACCGCCCAGGGACAAATCCATCAATATAATAGCTCCTACGCTGAGCCAGAACTGCAGTGTAAATATTTCCATGGTTTCTTCTCCTCACAATAAAAGAAACGGCATGATTCACTGCCGTTTCTTTTCAATGAATAACTGTCAGTCCTTATTATAGCCGTTCTGCCTGCCCTGTCAAATGAACAGGACGCAGATGGTAAGTGCCTAGGAGCAATCCATCCTTCCTGAGCTTGAGATCATGGCTTTCCATGGCGGATAGCGGAAACAGGAGTCTTACTTCCTTTCATTCTCCCCTTTCCCAATGGTTCCCAGTTCTTCCAGAAGGTCTATATGGATGGGCGTGTAGGTGCCGGGGTGCTTTCTCAGGAAGTACTGTTCTTCTTCCGGCGCTTCGTAGAAGTTTTCCAGCCTCTTCATTTCCGTCCGAATCGGCGGCCGCCTTCCTCCTTCTCCTTCAAATGCATTGAATACCACTGCATCGTCGGTCATGCGGCGGTGGATGCCGCGGTTCTGCAGGAATGTCAGGTAATAGCTGATCTGCATGGTATCTTCAGGGCTGGTGTAGTAAACGCCGCTCCGAAACTGAGGTCCCTCGGCTTTTCCCTGGATGCCGTCAGTATAGGGGTTGATAATGGTAAAGAAAAGGGAAAGGAGGCTGACAATGTCGATTTTCTTCGGGTTGTAAATGACCTGTATGCATTCCCTGCCTTCCACTTTCCCGCTGTATATGTCTTCTTTTGAAGGGGAGTCGGTGCTGCAGTTAGCAAAACCTGCCCGTACCCGGGCCACGCCTTTGACCCGGGAGAAGACTTCCTGCAGTCCGTAGTAGGGTCCTCCCGCCAGGTACAGTTCTTTCATGAATGCTCCATTGATATACATGATTTCCTCCTTGACTTTGGACTTAGCGAAAGGGGGAGCGGCCCCGTAACGGACGCTCCCCCTTTTCGCAGGTCGGATTTCCTTATGAATCCAAATGGCGGGCGGCGGCGCGATCAAGATCGAAGGTCTTGATCAGTTCCGCCACTGCCTGGCTGGGTGATACCACCCCTGCCAGCACGGCTGCCCTCACTTCCGGAAGTCTGCCTTTGATGACAGGGTCTTCATAGAAGAGATTGTGCAGATGCTCGTCAATCATGGTTTTGACCCAGGCGATGATCTGGCGCTGGCGTCGGTTTTCAAAGGCGCCGGATTTTTTCGTCACCTTTTCAAATTCCCGCATCACTGCCCACAATTCCAGAAGTCCCGTTTTCTGCAGAGCAGAGCAGCGGTAGGCATGGGTTTTCCAGCCTTCCGTAGCGGGGCGGATAAATTCTACCATCCGTTCGTATTCTCCCTGGGTGACCTTAGCTCTTTCCAGATTGTCCCCATCGGCCTTGTTCACCACGATGGCATCGGCCAGTTCCATAATGCCTTTCTTGATGCCCTGAAGGTCATCGCCGGCACCGGTAAGAACCACCAGCATAAAGAAATCTACCATGGAACGGACTGTGGTTTCTGACTGGCCTACACCTACGGTTTCTACCAGGATCACATCACAGCCTGCCGCTTCGCAGAGCATCATGGTTTCACGGCTCTTCCTGGCCACGCCTCCCAAGGTACCGCCGGAGGGAGAGGGCCTGATGAAACAGTTCGGTTCCCGGGACAGTTTCTGCATCCTGGTCTTATCACCCAGAATGGAGCCGCCGGTGATGGAGCTGGTAGGGTCCACCGCCAGCACGGCTACTTTATAGCCCTGCTGACAGAGAAGCTGCCCGAAGGCTTCGATGAAGGTACTCTTGCCTGCGCCGGGGACACCGGTGATACCGATACGGAGGGAATGTCCTGTCCTGGGAAGGAGTGCCTGCAGGACGCGCTGGGCTTTATCGAAGTCTTTGGGGGCGTTACTCTCAATGAGGGTAATGGCCTTGGCCAGAATCATACGGTCCCCCTTTTTCACGCCTTCCACATATTCTTCCACGCTCATTTTCTTCCGAAGCGGTACGCGGCGGAGATTTTCCTTTGGGTAATACTTGGCACTGGTAACGCTGTTCACGGCACTGTCAATGCCGCGCATAACGGTACAGGCAAATTCAGGGTTCTTTTCCTTCGGCACCCAGCTGGGTCTCAGGTCATCATCGTTATCAGGCATAAGCGCTTACCTTATCCTTCCCTGGCTTCGGCTTTGGCACGGTCCACAAGGATCTGCAGAAGTTCGATGCAGCACTTCGGAATATTGGTGCCCGGTCCAAAGATAGCAGTGGCGCCATGGTCATAGAGGTACTGGTAATCCTGGGGCGGGATAACGCCGCCAATGCAAACGAGGATATCACTGCGGCCCCGTTTCTTCAGTTCTTCCACCAGGGCTGGAAGCAGTGTCTTGTGTCCTGCAGCCAAAGAGGAGAAGCCAACAATATGAACATCGTTATCTACAGCATCCTGGGCCGCTTCTTCCGGTGTCTGGAACAGGGGACCTACGTCCACGTCCCAGCCCATATCGGCGAAGGAGGATGCCAGTACCTTCTGGCCTCTGTCATGACCGTCCTGACCCATCTTGCAGAAGAAGATACGGGGACGGCGGCCTTCGAGTGCATCAAATTCTTCAATCAGTTTCTTCGCCTTGTCAAACTGGCCGTTATCCTGGAATTCACTGGAGTACACGCCGGATACGGTATGGATGGTGGCGTTGTAGCGGCCGGATACCTTTTCCACGGCGTCGGAAATTTCACCCAGAGAGCAGCGGTCATGAGCTGCCTGTACGGCAGCGTCCAGAAGGTTGCCATTGTCCCTGCTTTCAGCACACTTGGTAATGTGTTCCAGATCCCGGCGTACTTTTTCGGGGTCCCGGATGGAGCGGAGTTTTTCAAGGCGTTTAATCTGCGCATTCCGTACGGCGGTATTATCAATGGAGAGTACGTTCAACGGGTCTTCCTTGGCCAGACGATACTTGTTCAGGCCTACAATGGTTTCTCTGCCGGAATCAATGTCAGCCTGGCGGCGGGCAGCGCATTCCTCGATACGCATCTTCGGAAGGCCTGTGGCAATAGCCTTGGCCATGCCACCCAAGGATTCCACTTCCTGGATATGGGCCCAGGACCGTTTAATCATTTCATTGGTCAGGTATTCCAGATAGTAGGAACCGCCCCAAGGATCGATAATCTTGCAGACCTTCGTTTCATCCTGGATATAGAGCTGCGTATTTCTTGCCAGGCGGGCGGAGAAGTCTGTAGGCAGCGCGATGGCTTCGTCCAGGGCGTTGGTGTGCAGGGACTGGGTGTGTCCCAGAGCTGCGGACATGGCTTCCATACAGGTTCTGGTGATATTGTTGAAGGGATCCTGTTCGGTAAGGGACCAGCCGGAGGTCTGCGAATGGGTACGGAGAGCCATGGACTTCGGATTTTTGGCGCCAAAGCCTTTCAGAATCTTAGCCCACAGCACTCTGGCAGCCCTCATCTTGGCTACTTCCATGAAGTAGTTCTTGCCCTGATCCCAGAAGAAGGACAGACGCTTTGCGAAAGCATCCACCGGCAGTCCTGCTTTTTCACCGCAGCGGATGTATTCCATACCATCAGCCAGGGTATAGCCCAGTTCCAGGTCGCAGGTAGCGCCGCATTCCTGGATGTGGTAGCCGGAAATGGAAATGGAATTGAACTTCGGCATGTACTTGGTGGTGTATTCGAAGATATCGCCGATGATACGCATGGACATGGCCGGCGGATAGATGTAGGTGTTGCGGACCATGAATTCCTTCAGGATATCGTTCTGGATAGTGCCCTGGAGGATTTTCCTGTCTACCCCCTGCTCAATGCCGGCGCAGATGAAGAAAGCCAGGATGGGAAGCACGGCGCCATTCATAGTCATGGATACGGACATCTGGTCCAGAGGGATACCGTCAAAGAGGATATTCATATCCAGCATGGAGCATACCGATACGCCTGCCTTGCCCACATCGCCTACTACGCGGGGGTTATCCGCATCGTAGCCCCGGTGCGTAGGAAGGTCGAATGCAATGGACAGCCCCTTCTGTCCGGCAGCCAGGTTTCTCTTATAAAAGGCGTTGGATTCTTCGGCTGTGGAGAAGCCGGCATACTGACGTACTGTCCATGGACGGAATACATACATGGTGGAGTAGGGACCTCTCAGGAACGGAGGAATGCCGCTCATGAAATCCAGATGATTGCATTCCTTATAAATATCTTTGGTATACAGCGGGCCTACGGGGATACGCTCCAGGGTGGTGTCGTACAAATCATTGTAGGATTTGCCCGTCGTTTCTTCCAGCCCTGTTTTCCAGACATCGTAATCACAGGAAGGATGATTTTCCAGGTCCAGTTTTGTGAAATCGGGATTCATTGCCATATTATTTTACCTCCTCTTCCGTAATCTTCATGCCTTTTTCCCTCTGAAGACTGCGGATGATCTCATAGCAGTTTGCCTTCACACTGATGAAATCGTCAATACCGGCATCACGGTATGTCTGCTCCAGGTCTTTTGGTGCAGCTCCTGCCAGGAACAGTTTTCCTTTGCCAAGCACTTCCTTCAGCCGGGGAGCCAGGGCCGGTACATCTTCAGGATAGGTGTCATCCTTGGAGCAGATAACGGCACAGTCATAGGGCGTACCCTTATCGTCACAGCCTTTTTTCAGCGCTTCCACGCATTTATCCCAGCGGGAGCCCGGTTTTCCTTCGTCATCCTGAAAGCCGTTGTTCAAATGCACATTGAATTCACCTACCTGCAGGAACGAAGTGGAAAAATCGGCCCTTGCCTTGTGCTGCGGGATACGTCCCATATTGGCCAGGAAGACTTCCACATTCTTTCCTGTTTCTTTCTTATAATTTTCCGTATCAAAGCGGAGACGCTCAAACCGTTCTGTCCAGCGGTGTTCCGTGATAGGACGAACTTTTTCTGCTTCCCCATCCGGAGTCATGGCCTTATAGACCTCGTTCTGGGTGGCACCGGCAGAAAAGGCTTCGATAGCCTTATCCAGCTTTCCGGCAGCCGGAGATGCTTCCAGTTCTTCCAGCTTTTTACCCAGGTACTCCTTGTCCATGTCCTTCCTGTAATCTTCTACCCCTTTTACAAGCTGTTTCTTGAGAGTCGGTGTATCTTCCGGTCTTGGTTCGATGAGCTCTTCCGCCATGTTCGGGTACATGTTGTTTCCTACAGCCCGGTCTTTGCGGAAATCCAGTGCTTTGAAACGCTGCTTCAGGATATCAAGGATCTGTTCCTGCGGATATTCGGCTTCCAAGGCTTTCGTAAAGCCGCCCATGGACTCGATTTTCTGGAATTCCTTCCAGATTTTTTCAGCCATTTCCTTCGTCAGATGTTCCAAGGCCCAGGAACCGCCGGCGGGGTCAATAGGACGAAGCATGCCGAATTCTTCCTGCAGAATAATATGGGCATTTCTTGCAATACGGCGGGAGAATTCATCCCCCTTTCTCACCGTTTCATCGTAGGGCTCGTTTTCGTAGGTATCTACGCCGCCCACCACGGCAGAGAACATGGCTGTCGTATTTCTAAGCATATTGACACCGGCATCAAAAATGGTGCGATAGAAATAGGCGGGACGGGAATGGATACGACAGCTCCTGTCTGCTTCTTTTGCGCCGAAGGCCTTCATGATATTGGCCCATACTTCCCGGGCAGCCCGAAGTTTGGCGATTTCAATGAAGAATACGTTACCCACATTGAATCCGAAATTAATGGACTGGGCTATGTCATGAATGGAAACTCCTCTTTTTTCCATTTCCCGGATATATTCCACCGCCATGGCGAAGGTATAAGCCACTTCCTGCACTGCATTGGCACCGCCTCTGGAGAACACTTCGCTTCTCGCCATGATGGTACGAAGATGGGGTGCATTCTTCCTGGCCCAGCGGATAGATTCTGCCATGTCATCATAGCAGGCAGAGAGCGGCTTGATCAGAGTACCATTCTTTGCCAGCTGAGCCAAAGGATTGGCACCGATTACACCATGAAGTTCACTGGTATCTTTTCCCTTTGCTTTCAATGCAGCAGCTGCCAGTGCAATCATGCGGACAGCGGAAGGTCCGCAGTACATCATGAAAGGATAGGTCTTAAGATCAAGGCCATCCAGAAGATGAGCCATATCTTCCAGCGTCGTAATAGATACGCCGGTGTCCCCCGGTTTTTCCGCATCCTTCACATCCACACCATCCATGGACGCACTGTCAAGACGGACATTATACACCGTGGACCCCTTATCGATTTCATGCTTCAAAAGCTCATTATTTTCGGAAGGCAGCGTCTCGTCACAGGCCTGGGCAATGCCCCAGGGCGCTTCCTTATATCCATTCACCGTAGACCCCCGGAGATAATCACCCATCCCTGGATAATCATCAAGAGGCAGGTCCTTATCCATAGCTACAGGACCGGTGCGGAGCGTGTAAATGGGATCGAACGTAATGCCTTCATAGGTTTTCGTATACATGAGTTTATCAAAAGGCTTGCCTTTGAGAAGTGCATTGCAGGCATCCACCCATTCTTCCCATGTGGGCGGTGTGAATTCATCAAATTTAACTGCCGGGAAATCCGTTTTTCCTTCAGATTTTTTAAGGATCGCTTCAAGCTCTTTATCTGTCAGCTGTTTTACCGGTTCCTGGGATTTCTGTTCATCCATGAATATATCCTCCTTTAACAACATGAGAGAAGCAGAGATTCCGATAGTATCAGAACTTCTCCGGACAATTCCACCATAACCCCGAGTTTCACCTCCTTAAAGGTATGTTGGCATGAAAAAAGCCGGCACCTATGGATGGCAGCCGGTCAAAGGGACAATATGTCCCAATCCCCTCCCCATCATTCGCAGGTTTCCAGAAGCAGGATTCATTTTGAAAATCGAGCTTCCCTAACGGTGATTCTTTGACAGATAGTTCTCCTGGCTTGGACTCCTCATTCCTGCTCGCCTTCCCAGGTTTCCCCAGTGACATTTTTGAGCAGGAACTCCTCCTTACAGTGGCGGGACCGCTCCGGCTTATACCGGATTCTCTTTTATGCTTTCGCATCTGTCAGAAATGTGAAATTGTCCAAAAGACTACATCCACAGTATAATTCATTAATTTCTAAGTGTCAATTATTTTATTATAATTTTTATCTAATTTTACTGTTAATTTATAATTTTATTTGCAAATACTATTTGAAATAAAAGCATAAAAGAAAGTATAATGAATGAAGAATAAATAATTCATTGGTCGTTAATTATTTCACAAATAAGGAGAATCATAATGAACCAGGAAATGGAACGTCAGAAGTCGGTAGAACTGACAAAAAAATTGGCAGACATGGAAGGCAGAAGGCCTCGTCTCTACATGGCAGACATGGAAGAAGACCATTCCAAAGAAGAAAGGAAGCTGGCTGCCACCACCTTCGCCGATGGAGGCTGGGACGTGGATGTAGGCTCTATGGAAACCCCGGAAGACACCGCGCGCCATGCCATAGAAAACGATGTCCATTTCATTTACTTCAGTACCGACAGTCCAAACAGAGTCCGTCTGACAGTGGAACTGGAAAGAGCCCTCACCCTGCAAGGCAGGGATGACATCCTGATTGCTGTACAGCAGGGAGAAGAGAAAGAGAAAGAAACACTCTTCCGCTATGGCATAGCCGCTGTTTTCCCAAAGGATTATCCCCTGGAACAGGCAGGCCTCACTATGCTTGGCCTCCTCATGGCCCAAATGGAGGATGAAAGTGATTAAGAAAGCAGAGAGTTGCCTTTCTTAACGGTCTAGATCCATAGAAATTACAGGTTCTTAAGGGCCCTGAGAACCAAGGGGCACCTCGTTCTTCCCTATTTCCACGAATAGAAGAAATAAGGGAGACAAAAAGGGAGTTATCATTTCTTTTCATAGAAGAAGACCATGATCATAAAGGGCATCACAGAACAGAAGGGGAATGAGAAATGAACTTTGGCACAGGGAAAAAAGGCCTGCCATAGTGTAAAGAGATTTTTCTCGCTCTCATACCATGAAGGCAATAAAAAAAGCAGTGCCGAAGCACTGCTTTTTCTTATGCATAGTTCAAGCTGGGATTAGCCAACGGTGAACAGCGGATCGCCGCCCTGTACGCTCTGGCCTTCGGAAACCTGCATGGAGGTTACTTTGCCATCGCATGGAGCCATGATCGGGTTTCCCATCTTCATAGCTTCGAGAACGAGGACTTCGTCGCCGGAAGCTACTGCATCACCAACATGTTTGTTGATGCGGATAACTTTACCAGGCATCGGAGCTTCAACGGATTCGCCTGCGCCTGCAGGAGCTGCTGCCGGAGCGGGAGCCGGAGCCGGAGCTGGAGCCGGAGCTGCTGCCGGAGCCGGAGCTGCTGCTGGAGCCGGAGCTGCTTTCGGAGCTGCTGCCGGAGCCGGAGCTGCTGCTGCAGCGCCGCCATCTTTAACTACTACATCGTAATCCTGGCCGTTAACTGTTACAGTAAATTTTCTCATTGTCTTTCCTCCTAAATGATTGTACTTTCAACTTTCAATTAGAACTGCTGATTGCCGGAAACGCCTGCAATGCGGGCTGCGGTTGTCCAGCCGGTTCTAGCTGCCGGGCGGATGGAGACGATTTCGCCGCCACCCATAGCAACGATAGCAGCAGCAATTGCTGCTACGACTGCACCATTGTCAGCAGCTTTGGGAGCTGCTTTAGGAGCTGCAGCTGCTCTCTTGGGAGCTGCGGCCGGTGCCGGTGCTGCGGACTGATTGAGAGATGAACGTACCTGCCAGATCATGATCAGGGCAATTACTGCAACAACGGCAGCAAATACCGCGATATACATAACTGTACTGTTATCCATCTGTACCCATCCTTTCAATTAGAGTATTTAAGCGGCAAATATTAGAGCGGAATGTTTCCGTGTTTCTTTGCCGGATGTACTTCGTGCTTGGAAGCAAGCATCTTCAGTGCATTGATGATTGTCGGACGAGTGTTTCTCGGATCGATAACTGCATCTACATAGCCGCGTTCTGCAGCTTTGTAAGGAGTAGCGAATTCTTCGACATATTCCTTTGTACGCTGTTCTTTGTTCGGATCTTTCTTGAAGATGATGTTAGCTGCGCCTGCAGGTCCCATAACAGCGATTTCAGCGGTCGGCCAAGCGAATACCTGGTCAGCGCCCTGTTCACGGGAGCACATAGCAATGTAGGAGCCGCCGTATGCTTTACGGAGAATCATGGTGATCTTCGGAACGGTAGCTTCGCAGTAAGCGAACAGCATCTTAGCGCCGTGACGAATTACGCCGGCATATTCCTGCTGTTTGCCGGGCAGGAAGCCTGGTACATCGACGATGTTAAGAACCGGAATATTGAAGCAGTCGCAGAAACGAATGAAACGAGCTGCTTTATCGGATGCGTTGTAGTCAAGGCAGCCTGCCATGAATGCCGGCTGGTTAGCAATGATACCAACAGTCTGTCCGTCCATACGAGCGAAGCAGGTGATGATGTTCTTTGCAAATTCCTTAGCTACATCGTAGTATTCGCCGTTATCTACAATGGACTTAATAACATCGTACATGTTATATGGAGCATTGGAGCTTTCAGGCATAAGGGTATCGAGGGCCGGATCGGTTCTTGTGGGATCATCACCGGTTTCAACGATAGGAGCATCTTCCATGTTGTTGGAAGGCAGGAAGGAGAGCAGGTAACGAATCTGTTTAATGCAGTCTTCGTCGTTTTCAGCTGCGAACTGAGCTACACCGGAAGTACGGTTGTGGGTCATTGCGCCGCCGAGTGCTTCAGCTGTAATCTTTTCACCTGTTACGGATTCTACTACAGCCGGGCCGGTCAGGAACATCTGGGATGTTTTCTTAACCATGTAAATGAAGTCGGTCAGAGCCGGGGAGTATACAGCGCCGCCTGCAGATGGTCCCATGATAGCGGAAATCTGAGGAATAACGCCGGATGCAATGGTGTTGCACCAGAAAATCTTGCCGTAGCCGGAGAGGGCATCGACAGCTTCCTGAATACGAGCTCCGCCGGAATCGTTCAGGCCTACGCAAGGAGCACCGACTTTCAGAGCCAGTTCGTTTACGTGAACGATTTTAGCTGCATGCATTTCACCAAGGGAGCCGCCTTCTACAGTGAAGTCCTGAGCGAATGCAAATACAAGTCTTCCATCAACAGTGCCGTAACCTGTTACAACGCCTTCACCAGGGAGATCTTTCTTTTCCTGGCCGAAGTTGTGGCAGCGGGATTTTACAAGGGCATTGACTTCTACGAAAGTGCCTTCATCAAACAGAAGAGCCAGTCTTTCACGAGCAGTCAGTTTGCCTTTTGCATGCTGTTTTTCAACACGTTTTTCGCCACCCATAGCCTCTACATGAGCGAGGTTTTTATGGAGAAGTTCAATTCTTTCTTCAACAGTTGCCATTCTTACACCTCCAAAAATTTTAGGGTCCCCCACAGGGGGGATGACTTGCCCCAAATGGGCAAGTCATATGCCATCATTCAAATTATTTCTTGAAGGATGGGCCGCCGGGGCGTTCTGTCAGTTCAAGCAGAAGGCCAGTTGCCTTTGGATGCAAGAATGCAATATGACAGCCGCCTGCACCAACGCGGAACTTCTTGTCGATGAGCGGAACTTCTTTAGCCTGCAGATCAGCCAGAGCAGCTTCGATGTCATCTACACGAAGAGCAACATGCTGGAAACCGTTCTTGCCGTTGTTTGCTTTTTCAATGAAACGAGCAATCGGGCCGTCCGGAGTGGTGGAACCCAGGAATTCGAGTTCGCAAGCTTCGGTCTGAGCGGATGGTTTGAAGAAGCTTGTGGTTACATGCTGTTCTTCAACGGTTTCATCCGGCAGAGAAGGTTCAAGTCCGAAAATGTCTTTCATCTGCTGTTTAATCTTTGCGAGATCTTTAACAGCTACGCCAACATGATCGACAGTTAAAACTTTGAATGCCATAATAACTCCTCCTTTAAAATTATTTGAATATTTTGCCCACAATGGAATCAACGACTGTGTACGGATCAGTTTTCCGTTCAAAGACTTGTTCCACGTAGTCACTAAATTCACCCGTCTTGGAGATGGTTTCTTCAATATGACGGGAAATGCGGTCGTGAATCATCTCAAGCATTTCGGAACGAGCCCGGTCGCGTCTTCTTTCATCAAGAACGCCGGATTCTTCCAGATACTTACGATGATCGCCCAGGGCTGCTACTACATCATCTACACCCTGGTCTTTGTTCGCAATCGTCCTTTCAATCGGAGGACGCCAGTTCTGAGCTTCGCCCAGATCGAGCATCATTTCGATTTCAACATTCAGACGATCTGCGCCATCACGGTCACATTTATTGATGACGAATACATCACCAATTTCGAGGATACCTGCTTTAATAGCCTGAATATCGTCACCAAGTCCAGGTACGAGCACAACAAGTGTTGTATCCGCATTTTTGACGATATCGACTTCTGACTGTCCTACGCCTACTGTTTCGATGAAAATAACATCGAGACCGAAAGCATCCATCAGTTTTACCGCATCAGCTGTCTTGCGGGAAAGTCCGCCGAGACTGCCTCGCGTGCCCATACTACGGATATAAACACCCTTATCCAAGGTCAGGTCGTTCATACGGATACGGTCGCCAAGGATGGCGCCGCCGGAGAACGGACTGGTAGGATCGACTGCAACGATACCTACGGTCTTACCCTGAGCACGGTATTTCTTGATCAGGGCATCTGACAGTGTGCTCTTACCCGCACCAGGTGCACCAGTGATACCGATGACCTGTGCACGACCGGTATGATGATAGATATCTTTCATGATATCTTCAAATCCATCCCGTTCGTCTTCAACGATGGTAATTGCTCTCGCTAAGGCACGTCTGTTTCCATTCCAAAAATCTTTCATTGAGAATTCCATGGATACACCGCCTTTTCGAAGAGTAAAGAGAAATAATATAGTTGCAAGGGGCTGGGTATTAGCCCAGTCCCTAGCAGCTAAATTACCAAACGTCAGTCAATAACAGCTACAGGCTGATTATTTCTTAACGTTTTCTTTAATGAAGTCAATAACTTTCTTTGTTGGGGTGCCAGGTGTGAAGATAGCTTTTACGCCAGCTTTTTCGAGGCCTGGGATATCGTCTTCCGGAATTACGCCGCCGCCGATAACCAGAACGTCGCCCATTCCTTTAGCTTTCAGTGCTTCTACAACTTCCGGGAAAAGGGTGTTGTGAGCGCCGGAGAGCAGGGACAGAGCTACTACATCAACGTCTTCTGCATCTGCTGCTTCAACAATCTGTTCAACGGTCTGACGAAGACCGGTGTAAATAACTTCCATGCCTGCGTCGCGAAGTGCACGGGCAATAACTTTTGCACCACGATCGTGTCCATCAAGACCCGGTTTAGCTACGAGTACTCTGATACGTTTGTCTGCCATTGTAAATTACCTCCAGAAATATGTTCAGTAATGTAAGATTCTCTTGCTTCAGGCTGCCCTAAGATTAAAGGGTGTTGTGCGGTTTGTATTCGCCGAATACTTTACGGAGAACGCCGCAGATTTCGCCTTCGGTGCAGTATGCACGTACGCAGTCGAGGATGACTGGCATAAGGTTAACATGATCTGGACCTTCAGCCGGAGTCTGAGCTGCTTTTTCAAGTTTAGCCAGTTCTTCAGCAACTTTAGCCTGGTCACGGTTTTCCTTATCTTTAGCGAGCTGAGCTTTCTTTCTTTCGCCAACGGAAGCATCAATCTTCAGCAGGCCGGTAACCGGCGGTTCTTCCATGGTGAACTTGTTGACGCCAACGATTGTTCTTTCGCCGGATTCAACAGCCATCTGCCAAGCATAAGCGGAATCCTGAATTTCTTTCTGGATGTAGCCTTTATCAATAGCTTCTACAGCGCCGCCCATTTCATCAATCTTCTTGATGTACTGCATAACTTCTTCTTCGATAGCGTTGGTCATTGCTTCAACATAGTAGGAGCCGCCGAGCGGGTCAACTACGTCAGCCAGGCCGGATTCGTAAGCTACGATCTGCTGGGTACGAAGAGCGATGGTTACGGATTCAGTGGTCGGAAGAGCCAGTGCTTCATCGCGGGAGTTGGTGTGCAGGGACTGGGTGCCGCCCATAACTGCTGCTGCGGTCTGAAGAGCAACACGGATGATGTTGTTGTTCGGCTGCTGAGCTGTCAGCATGGAGCCTGCGGTCTGGGTGTGGAAACGGAGTTTCATGGACTTCGGGTTTTCAGCATGGAATCTTTCTTTCAGGATTCTAGCCCAGATACGACGGGATGCACGGAATTTAGCAACTTCTTCGAGTACGTTGTTGTGAGCGTTCCAGAAGAAGGACAGACGTGGAGCGAATTCATCAATCTTCATGCCTGCTTTCAGAGCTGCTTCGATGTAAGCAATACCATCAGCAATGGTGAATGCAACTTCCTGAGCAGCGGTGGAACCAGCTTCACGGATATGGTAGCCGGAAATGGAAATGGTGTTCCACTTCGGTACGTTAGCGGAGCAGTATTCGAAGATATCGGTGATCAGACGCATGGACGGTTTAACCGGGAAAATGTAGGTGCCGCGTGCTGCGTATTCCTTCAGGATATCGTTCTGAATGGTGCCGCGAAGTGCAGATGCAGGAACGCCCTGTTTTTCAGCTACAGCGATGTACATAGCCAGCAGAACGGAAGCCGGTGCGTTGATGGTCATGGAAGTGGAAACTTTGCCAAGATCAATGCCGTCGAACAGTCTTTCCATATCGTAGAGGGAGTCGATAGCTACGCCTACTTTACCAACTTCGCCAGCGGACATTTTGTCGTCGGAGTCATAACCGATCTGGGTCGGAAGGTCGAATGCAACAGACAGGCCGGTGCCGCCGTTAGCAATCAGGTATTTATAACGTTTGTTGGATTCTTCAGCGGTGGAGAAACCAGCATACATACGCATGGTCCAGAGACGGCCACGGTACATGGTGGGCTGTACGCCACGGGTATATGGATATTCGCCCGGGAAACCGAGGTCTTTTTCATAGTCGAAACCGTCAAGATCGAGTGGTGTGTACAGGTTCTTATGTTTCAGACCAACTCTTTCCGGATGTTTTGCAACCTGTTTTGCATATTCTGCATTGTAGGCATCAAGTTTAGCTTTCAGGGATTCGTTAGACATGAGTTCATCTTCCTCCTAAAAAAGTAAGTATGTAACTATCTGGAAGTTGATCCCCTTTTCCGGGGAACCGCGGCTTTGTGCTCTTCTTGTTCTCCTGTGAGGGAAGTCTTCCGTCAGGGTTCCGCAAAGCCTTTCGCTGCCGCAGCGATCGTTTGAATCTTCTTGCAGCAGCTTTCGGACTCTTGCGAGACCCATGTGTATGACACTGTCTTTGACAGCTATCACCATAGGTAATTATACATTATTTGGATTATTTGTAAAGTATTAAAAGCAAATCAAATTATTTCTTGAAATGCATATCTCCGGTTTCTGCCAGGCTTTCATGGAATTTGAAAGCTTCTTTAAGCAGATGCGGGGTCTGGCTGTTGCCGCAGGCAGCACATGCTCTTTCGTAGTAATCCATGAGCTGATCTCTGTAGGATGGATGAGCAACGTTGTTGATGATAACCTTTGCTCTTTCCTTCGGGGTCAGGCCGCGGACATCTGCAACGCCCTGTTCGGAAATGAACACATGGGTATCATGTTCGGTGTGGTCAACATGGGAGCACATCGGAACAACTGCAGAAATCTTGCCGCCTTTTGTGGTGCTGTGGCAGAAGAAGCAGGACAGGAATGCGTTGCGGGCAAAGTCGCCGGAACCGCCGATACCATTCATCAGCTTGGTGCCTGTGATATGGGTGGAGTTTACATGACCGTAAATATCCATTTCCAGAGCAGTGTTCATGCCGATAACGCCGATACGACGAACAACTTCACCGTTGTTGGAAATTTCCTGCGGACGAAGAACAATCTTTTTGTTGTACTTCTGAATGTTTGCATAGAAGCGTTTCAGTCCATCCGGGGATGGGGACAGGGAAGTACCGGAAATCATGTCGATCTTGTCTTTATCAATCAGGTCGAACATACCATCCTGAATAACTTCGGTGTATACGGAAAGGTTTCTGAAGTCGGATTCAACGAGGCCGTGGATAACTGCGTTTGCTACGTTGCCTACGCCGGACTGCAGCGGCAGCAGGTTTTCCGGAAGTCTTCCATGTTTCACTTCGTTCTTCAGGAAGTCTACCAGGTTGTTGCCCATAGCTTCTGCATCATCATCCAGCGGAGCCAGTGTACGGGTTACATCTGGCATATCGCATGGAACGATGGCAACGATCTTGGAGGGATCGCAGGGGATGTACGGGGTGCCTACGCGGTCGCCTGCATGGAGAATCGGAATTGGTTCACAGAATGGCGGATTCTTACGCATGTAAATATCAGCCATGCCTACCAGGTCCAGCGGCTGGGTGGTGTTGACTTCTACAATGACTTTCTTTGCAGTGTCAACATATACCGGAGAGTTGCCGATAGCGGTTGTCGGATAGAGTTCGCCGTTCGGTCCGATCTTGCAGACTTCAACTACTGCAAAATCCGGGCCTGTTACGTGTTCACCCTTCACATTGGTGAAGAAGCCGGCACGTACCTGCTGTGCAACATGGGACAGGTGCAGATCGTAGTAGTTTACCTTGCCTGCATTGATAGCTTTTCTCAGGTTGGCATTGGTCTGATAAGGCATACGGTTTCTGACGCCATTTACAGCAACCAGTTCGGTATCGATCTGGGAACCGGTGGAAGCGCCGGTCCAGATATCAACCTGGAATGGAGTTTCTTTCATGCGTTCTGCGAGTTCATGCATTGTAATCTTCGGATAGCCGCAGGGGGTAAATCCGGAAATACCGATGATATCGCCAGGATTGAACATTTTTGCTGCAGTCTTGGCATCGCATACCTTGGAGAGAAGACCTTTGTCTTCAATTCTGCTAAGGAATTCACTATCATTGGTGTCGATCATTACTATCATCCTCCCAAATATGAAAAATAAATTATATAAAAGTCCGCAGCCGCAAAACCTGATTACTCGCTTCAGCATTGCCGCAGAACTTTTTACCCGTAAAAAAACAGCCGCCTAATCCTTGTGGTATGAGTTTATCTTAAGATTATGTATGCCCGTAAAGTGTAATACTATAATCACAAGACCAAACCCTCCAATCGTAAGATTTTGCTGACTGCATTTTGGTTCATTCAATCACCAGTATTATTATAACACACTTTTCCTCATGAAAACCCCAAAAATGTACTATTTGCCTTACAAATTCCTTTGTACCCGTTATAGATAATTCCTATTAGACAAATTATGAATTACGTGACCTATAACTCCATATTTACAGATGCCTCTATTAATTGACATGAATTTAATGGAGATATATCTATTTATATACTTAGACGACCTGTGTATTGAAACTTATGGGTTTCGTCAAAATCATATATGAATGGGGAAAAAGATTTGTCCGCCGCCGGACAAAGAGCAGAAGCCGCCTGTCAACTTCCAGCCCCTGTCCTGCCATCTTCTTTTTTCCCGCAGGAGACGCAGAGGGCCGCCAGAGACCAGAAGCAGAAGGATACGGACCGGCTGAAGAGGACGTGATCCCCCATGCTGATGACAGAGAGAGCCATGACCATGAGCACGCCGCCAAGGCCCATGGACTTGGTGAAGCTGTCCTTTCCATGGCGGTAATTTTTCCAGCACAGGATGCCCTGGGCAAAGAAGGCGCCAAGAAATGCCAGTCCACCGGGAATGCCTACTTCCGCCGGCATATTCAGGTACATATTATGGGCATGGAAGATGAGCACTCCTTCTTCCTGAATGAAAAAATTATAATCAGGATAGGCAAGAAAATAGGTCCCCCAGCCTACGCCCAGAAGCGGATGTTCCTCAATCATGGCCACCGTACTTTCCCACAAGGCGAAGCGGAGGTCCACCGACGTATCTTCGCCGGAGAAGAGGGAAAGGAATCGTTCCACTACCTGGCCGTGATAGAAGGCCAGCACCACCGGCACCAGAAGGAAGAGAAATCCGAATCTTTTGTCATAAAAAAGAGTAAGCCCCAGCACAATGGCAGCCAGGCTCACCCAGGCTCCCCGGGAATAGGTGAGAGCCAGACAGAGAAGAAGGGCAAGAAGAATCCCTGCAAAGACAGTTTTCCTTTTCACTGCCTTCTCTCTCAAGGTAAAAGCGGTGAGGATACTGATCATCATCAGCAGATAGGCCCCAAAAAGATTGGGGTTTTCAAGGGTAGAGTACATGCGCCGCCGAAGGAGGGGAAAACGTTCCGGGTCCACCCAGCTCTGGGCTTCCATATCCGCCGCCATTCCCGCTGCATTGGCATACTGGAAGAAGCCGTAGGCCACGGTGACCACCGCCCCTGCCAGGAAAGCATACAAGGCCTTTTCCTTTTCTTTCTCCGTGGAAACGGTGGTATAAATCAGAAGATACAGCAGACCATACATGAGGGGCTGCAGTGCCCAGTTCATCAGAGAAAAGGCGGTGTTCTTAGATACAAAGGCAGAAAGGAAGGAGCAAAGGAGGAAAACAGCCCCCATCTGCCATAAAGGCGGAAGAGAAAGCCCCACCTCTTTCTCTCTCTTCCAGTTATAGAGCCATGCCCCTATGGCAGGAAGAAGGGTGATATAAAAAAGAAAGGGATTTAAGGGCAGCAGAAAAAGTGTAGCATACAGCAGATGCAGGATATGCTGCTTCGAACAGAGACCATTTGCAGAAACTTTCCCCATTGATTCCTCCGGTATATGAAATCGGTGATTTTAGAGCTTTATTTCTTTTATTATATAGGACCCCGCCGCCGGTATCAACGAGAGAATATACAGGGCGGCGGGATTCACGGGGCAGAGAAAATAAAAAAGGCCAGGCCCCTTAGTGTAAAATTTTACTCGGTAGGGGAATTTTTCCAGAAACAATAAAAGAGGAAAGCCTCCCCTTGAGTGGAAATGTTATAATTTCCGTGCACAAATAAAACAAAGAAAGGGCTTTCCTCATGGATATTATAACAAAAACTGGAGAAATTTGGAGTGAAAATGCAATAGGAGCAGTCATTTCCATCATTAAAAAATCAGATGACTCTATCGAGGCTGAAAGGAAGCTAACTCATTGGCTCACTGAAATGAACTGTCAGCTTATAGCTATGGCCCTGGCGCGTATTGATGCCGAGCTGTATCAGATTTACAAGGCACAGGGGTGGCGTGTGGCGCGCCGGGACTCCCGGACGATTTACTGTCGCTATGGAGAGCTGACCTATGCCCGAAGACTTCTGCAGAAAGAAGGGAAGAGCTTCTATCCCCTGGACTGCAAAATGGGCTTTGAGTCCAGAAAGCACTACAGCCTGGGAATGATTGAGCGGATTGTCGAGGCTGTCGCAATTACGACATCTCGCAGTGCCAGCGAACTCCTGCAAAGCCTGGCGGGAATTACCATCTCCCATCAGTCCGTTATCTCACTCAAGAATTATGCCGGTAAGAAGG
>ERZ791612.14-NODE-14-length-148646-cov-31.247209_pt1 | contig 148646 bp, 116 predicted proteins | sample MGYA00509963_ERZ791612 | MGnify/ENA primary metagenome ERZ791612 (study PRJEB30046, sample SAMN00791906) | human gut metagenome | study: EMG produced TPA metagenomics assembly of the A metagenome-wide association study of gut microbiota in type 2... | reverse complement strand
ACTCAATGGCCCTCCTTGGGGAACCCCCTGTTCACTTCGTTCGAACATCCCATGCCGGATAACACCAGCATGGAGATATTGGTGTATCAGCGAGATGACCCGGCCGTCTTTTACGCTCCTTGACAGGACTTCTATCAATTTGCTTTGGCAGACATTGTCGAAAAATTTCTCCAAGTCCATGTCTACGACGTAGACATAGCCCTCATCTGCATAGGCCTGGCATTGTTTCAACGCATCGTGGGCGCCCCGTTTGGGACGGAACCCGAAACTGCTATCTGAAAACTGTGGCTCGTAGATAGGCACAAGAACCTGCGTAATCGCCTGTTGTATCATGCGGTCTACGACCGTAGGGATTCCTAATTTCCGGAATTTCCCTTTTTCCTCTTTGGGTATTTCAACCCGACGGACTGGCTGGGGCTTATATTTCCCATTCCGTATTTGCTGAAGGAGGTCCAGGCGATGTTCCCGCAGGTAGGGTAGAAGTTCATCTACACTCATCCTGTCGACCCCGCCGGTTCCTCGATTAGACTTTACCTTCTTATAGGCACCATTTAAATTGTCTCGTGATAAAATCTGCTTCAACAGACTGTCCGCTGGCAAGCTTGCAATGATGTCGTTGTGTTCAGCAATCCGCACATGGGCAGACGCTTCCACATATCCCGGTTGTTCCGCAACCTCTTTTTGTGGACAGCCTTCTTGATGAAGTTTTCTGTCTTTCATTCCATGATTGGTTACTTTCATTAACTAACATCTCCTAGGATTCGGCCCTTTCCTCATGGTCTATAGCCCATAAGGTACTATGGCCTCGGCTGACTCCTCATGATAAATCTTATTTCAACCATGATGTCCAATCTATATGGCACCATCATGTCCATGAGGCCTCCCCGGGTAAGAACGCACTCTTTCTCTCCATGTGTCTGCCACATCTACTATTCATGGTTCCGTGTAGCTATGGGACTTCAACCTGTTAGGCGGCCTTATCCCCATGACTAGCCTTATGTGATTTCTGTTCGTCAGACCAGAGATTTGCCTCGACCTTCCTTCAGATTCCATCTCACGATGGACACCCTTGGTTCTGGCTATAGCCTTCCCGCTACCGGGCGGCTTAGGGACTTTCACCCATTAGAGTGCGCCCATGCCGGGCGCACCTGAAAAAAAAGAGGCTGTCTCAATAAGACAACCTCTTTTTTGAGTTTTTAGTTTTCAGTTTGTAGTGAAGGTTTTTAAATTTAAGGACCTCTTCTACAAACTACAAACTCCATACTACAAACTACTTATTACTTGCTTACCAAGTCTTCTTCTACCTGGATGTGGAGTTCATGCAGCTGTTTTTTGGTGACTGTCGACGGAGCTTCGCTCATGGGGTCGATAGCGTTCTGGGTCTTCGGGAAAGCGATGACGTCGCGGATGGACTTGCGTTTGAGCATGAGCATGATCATGCGGTCCAAGCCGAAGGCCAGGCCTCCGTGGGGCGGTGCACCGTATTCGAAGGCGCGGAGGAGGAAGCCGAATTTCTGTTCTGCTTCTTCCGGTGTCAGGCCGATGGCCTTGAAGACGCGCTGCTGTACGTCAGGCTGGTAGATACGGAGGGAGCCGCCGCCGAGTTCGATGCCGTTGAGGACCAGGTCATAGGCCTTGGCATAGACGTGAGCCGGGTCGGTTTCCAGTTTGTCCAGGTCTTCGTCGCGCATGGCCGTGAACGGATGGTGCATAGCGACGTAGCGGTGTTCTTCTTCGCTGTATTCGAACATGGGGAAGTCGACGACCCAGGTGAAGGCGAATTCGTCTTCGTCGATGAGGTTCATGCGGCGGGCCATTTCTTTACGCAGTTCGCCGAGAGCGGCTGCGACGACTTTCGGTTTGTCGGCAATCATGAGGACCAGGTCGCCCTTTTCAGCACCGCAAGCTTTACCGATTTCACGGAGCTTGTCTTCGCCAAAGAACTTCTTGATCTGCGATTTGAGCGTGCCGTCTTCGAGGAAGCCGATCCAAGCCAGGCCTTTGGCGCCGTAGTGGCTGACGTATTCGACGAGGCCGTCCAGTTCACGACGGGGAATGTCGGCGTCGCCTTTGACGTTGATGGCTTTGACCTGACCGCCGTTGTCGATGACGCTGCGGAAGACTTTGAAGTCCGTGTCCTTGACGAGTTCCGTGACGTCCGTGAACTTCATGTCGAAGCGCAGGTCCGGCTTATCGGAGCCGTAGTTTTCCATAGCGTAGTCCCAGGTCATGCGGTGAATCGGGAGCTTGACGTCGTGGCCCAGGGTTTCTTTGAAGATGTAATGTACCATCTGTTCGACGAGGGTCAGGATTTCTTCCTGGTCCATGAAGGACATTTCCATGTCGAGCTGGGTGAATTCCGGCTGGCGGTCGGCGCGCAAATCTTCATCGCGGAAGCAGCGGGCGATCTGGTAGTAACGGTCCATGCCGGAAATCATGAGCAGCTGTTTGAAAATCTGCGGCGACTGCGGCAGGGCGTAGAATTTGCCTTCGTTGACACGGCTCGGTACGAGGTAGTCACGAGCGCCTTCCGGCGTGCTCTTGCACAATTCCGGCGTTTCGATGTCGATGAAGCCGTGTTCGTTGAGGAACGTGCGCATGGCATGTTTTACTTTATGGCGCATGATGAGGTTCTTCTGCATTTCCGGACGGCGCAGGTCGAGGTAGCGGTATTTGAGGCGGATCTTTTCGTCGACGTCGATGTTGTCTTCAATGTAGAACGGCGGCGTCTTGGACGAATTGAGGATACGCAGTTCTTCGCAGCGGATTTCGATGGTCCCGGTCTTCATCTTGGGGTTGATCGTATCTTTATCGCGCATGCGGACGATGCCGCGTACAGCCAGGACGTATTCCGTACGTACCTGTTCAGCTTTATCGAAAGAAACCTTTTCATAGTCCGGCGAAGCGACGACCTGTACGATGCCCGTACGGTCGCGGAGGTCGATGAAAATCAGTCCGCCGTGGTCGCGGCGGCGTTCGACCCAGCCAGTCAAGACGACTTCTTTGCCGTTGTCCGCTTCACTTACTTCAGCGCAGTATTGGGAGCGGTGTAAACCTTCCATTGTATCCATTCGTAAATCATCCCTTCTTGTGTGTTTCCATATATGCAACAATCCCATCAAGGGGAACGCTGACTTGTTCTTTGCTGGCCATATTGCGGACCTGGGCTTCACCGGCGGCTAATTCGTCTTCGCCGATGATGACCGTGTAATCGGCGTTGAGCTTGTTGGCCGATTTCATCTGGCCCTTCATGCTGCGGCCCAGGAGGTCGATTTCAGCATAGAGGCCCTTTTCGCGGAGCTGCTGCTGCAGTTCGAAGGCCTTGGTCTTGGCCGCATCGCCGAGGGCGACGATGAAGACGGGCTGCTTCTTTTCGACCGGCGGCAGGAGGCCCTGTTCCTTCAAGGTCAGGAGCAGCCGTTCCATGCCGATGGCAAAGCCGATGCCCGGTGTCGACGGACCGCCGACTTCTTCGATGAGGCCGTCGTAACGGCCGCCGCCGCAGACCGTGCTCTGTGCGCCCAAAGGAGCATACATGATTTCAAAGGCCGTATTGGTATAATAATCGAGGCCGCGGACCAGGCGCGGGTCGAGGGTAAAGGGAATACCGATGGCCGTCAGATATTCCTGGACTTTGTGGAAATGTTCCTTGCAGTCGTCGCAGAGATTATCCGTGATCAAAGGTACGCCCATCTGCATCATCTTTTCGCCGTCTTCCTTGCAGTCGAGGACGCGGAGAGGGTTCTTTTCCAGGCGTTCGTTGCAGTCGTCGCAGAGCTGGTCCCGTTTGTCGGCAAAGAAATCGAGGAGCTTCTGGCGATAGACGGGACGGCACTTCGGGCAGCCGACGGAGTTGAGGTGCAGGACCAGATCATTGAGGCCCAGTTCCCGAAAGAGCTGGAAGGCCATGGCAATGATTTCCGCATCGACAGCCGGGTCCTTGGAGCCGATTTCTTCGACGCCGAACTGGGTGAACTGGCGGTAACGGCCAGCCTGGGGGCGGTCATGACGGAACATGGGGCCCATGTAGTAGAACTTGTGGACCTGCGGGTCGCCGTAGAGCTTGTGTTCCAGGAAGGCCCGGACGACAGAAGCCGTATTTTCCGGGCGCAATGTCATGCTGCGGCCGCCGCGGTCTTCAAAGGTATACATTTCCTTGGTGACGACGTCTGTCGTTTCCCCGATGCCGCGTAAAAACAATTCAGTACTTTCAAACATAGGCGTGCGGATTTCGCCGAAGCCGTAGAGCGAGCAGATCTGGCGGATCTTTGCTTCCAGCAGCTGCCACTCTGCCGTCTGTTCCGGCAGGAAATCCTGCGTGCCTCTCGGTGCAGTAATAGCCATTTAAACATCCTCTTTTCCGTATATGATAGCACACAAACGGCGGCGCTGGGCTATTCTTTCGGCCAGCGCCTGCACATATGCATCGACGTCTTTCGGCATATACACCTTTTCCAAGGTGTGGCCGTCACGGCAGAGGAACTTCGTCGCCCCGCCCGGTCCGGCTGCCAGGACGGACTGCCGTTCTTCCATCATCTCGATATTATAGGCACTGACGCTGCCCGGCAGGGCATAGCCAATGTTGGCGAAGCTGGCTGCCATGTACTTCTGGCGGTACATATAGTACGGCACATAGCCGCCGGCTGTCAGGATGGACTGACAGAGGCGGACCATATGGCCCGTTTCTTCGGCTGGCGGAATGGCGGCCCGCAATTCATGATGGAATAAGGGTGCCCGTTTTTTTAATGCTAACGTATGAATTGTAACATTTTCCGGGTGCAGTTTGCAAACAATTTCCATATTTTCCTGCATATCTGCCACGGTTTGCCCGGGAAGGCCGGCGATGAAGTCCATGTTGATGACGGAAAAACCCAGTTTCCGGCAGTTCTCATACATGGTGTAAATATCTTCGACCCGGTGGCGCCGGCCCAGGGCATCGAGGAGATGCTGCTGCAACGTCTGGGGATTGACGCTGATGCGATCGACACCGGCCTGGCGGAGCATGGCCAGCATGTCCGGCGTCGCCGTATCGGGCCGGCCCGCTTCGACGGTCCATTCGCGGGCTGCCGGGAAATTCCGGGCCAGCCGCGTCATCATCGCTTCCAGGACCGGCAGGGGCAGGCACGTCGGCGTACCGCCGCCGACGTAGAGCGACGTGACTTCCAGGTCATAGGTCCGGCACAGGTCGGCCAGGTCGTCGAGGTCGGCCAGGACGGCATCGCGAAAAGCCGTGAGTTCCGCCTCCCCTTCCCTGCCGATGAGGCGCGACGGGAAGGAGCAGTACAGGCAGTGGCTGGGACAATAGGGAATCCCTACGTAGAGAGCCACTTTCCGGCCCCTGTCGGTGACGTAAGGCCGCTGGAGCCGGGCCATGGCCACCAAGTCCCGGGCGACGGCCGGAGCCACGCAGTACGACGTCTGCAAGTTTTTTTCGGCCTGGTCGGTTGTGAAGCCCTGGTCGAAGAGGTGGTGGACCAGTTTCGTCGGCCGCACGCCGATGAGCGTCCCCCACGGGCTGGGGCCGTGGCCGGAAAAGCGGTTGTGCCAGTGGATGAGGCAGTCCTTGAGGGATGCCCGTTCCCGGTCCGTCCCGACGAGGCGGGCCTCCGAAGACCAGGGCGCCCCGCCGTCCTGAAAGGTACAGCCCACGTAGAGATGACCGCCGTCATCGCGGACAACGACAGCCGCTCCGACGTCGCGGATTTCCCGGCCGCCGACATAGCCCAGGGAGGCCATGACCTGACCGACGAGGGAATGGAAGCGTTCCGGCCCGTCATAGGTATAGGTCTGGAGGGCCATCTTATTCGGCTTCTTTCGCAGCTTCGGCTTCCTTGGCCGCTTCTTCAGCCCGCTTCTTCTGGCATTCTTCGCAGTAGCCATAGACCTTCAGCTGATGGTCGACGGTGTGGAAGTGGAGGCGCTTTTCCAGGATCGTTTCCAGCGTTTCCAGGAGGTCGTCTTCACATTCCCAGACCTTGCCGCAGCCCAGGCAAATGAGATGATGATGGAAATGGCCTTCATTATCGCGGTCATTCAATTCATAGCGGCTGCAGCCGTCGTCGAAATCGAGTTTCTTCAAGAGGTCCATCTGGGTGAAGAGGTCCAGCGTCCGGTAGACCGTAGCCAGGCCGATGTCAGGCGCCGTCTTCTTGACCAGCTCGAAGACTTCTTCGGCGCTCATATGGCGGATGGGGCTTTCGACGAAGGCCCGCAGGATGATCTGCCGCTGGGACGTCATCTTGCATTTCTTGAACTTGATCTTTTCTTTCATGCGTTTCATCATGGTATCCATGATTTCTTTCTTATTCGTTTCTGTTCTCGTTGTTTCCATTGTACTTCATCGCCTTTTCTTTATATGTATTGTAAAACCATAAATGTTTACATAAAATCTGTAAGACTGCCGTCACCGGGACGGTAAGGATCATGCCGGCTACGCCAAAGAGGGTCCCGCCGATGAGCAGGGCGATGACGATGACGACCGGATGCAGGCTGATGACGGCCCCCATGACCTGAGGCATGATGAGGTGGCTGTCGATCTGCTGGATGACGATATAGAAGATGATGACTTTCAGCGGCAGGGACAGGCTGACCGTCGCGCTGAGCAGGATAGCCGGCACGGCGCCGACGATAGGCCCGACGATGGGTATCCATTCGGTAATGGCCGCCAAGAGGCCGATGACCATGGGATACGGTACGCCCATGGCCCACATGCCGAGGAAAGTCAGGGTGGCAATGATACAGCTCATGAGGATCTGGCCGCGGATGTAGCGGCTCAGGACGTGCTGTATTTCCTGGAAGAGGCCGGCCAGATGGCTGCGATAGCTTTCGGGAAAGATATCGACGAAGATCTTGACCATGTGGCCGCCGTCTTTCATGAAGTAGAAAGTAATGATCGGTACGACGAAGAATTCGACGACCGTCCCGGCAATGGCAAAGACGGACTGGATGAGGTTGGTGATGCCCTCGATGCCGTAATTGCCGATCTTGACGAAGGCATCGTTGACGATTTTCTTGACCTGGTCCGGGATATAGAACTGGGTCTGCTCATTTTCAAGCTGCGTCACCAGGGCCGCCGTCTGGCTGACCAAATCGTTGAAGTTGGCTGCCAGCAGATTGACCTGGATGACCAGCGGCTTGACGATGATATTGGTAATAATCGTCACGATGACGATGAGGATGACAAAGGAGATGAGGATGGCAAGGTCGATGGGTACATGACGGCCGGTCAGGCGCCGCAGCCCTTTGATGACGCCATCGCGGATAGGCATGAGGATGAACGTCAGGATCAGGGAAATGACGACGGGCCAGTAGACGGCATGGACCGTGAGGAACAAGGCTCCGGCCAGGATGGCCAGGGTGACGCGCATCCAGAACTCCGCACCCTTATAGGCAACCATGGTTTACCAGCCTCCGTCCAGGAAAGGATTGCCCCGCCGTTCGTCGCCGATGGACGTAGCCGGGCCGTGGCCAGGCAGGACCAGCGTATTGTCAGGCAGGGTCATGAGTTTCGTTTCCAGGCTGTGGAGCAGCGTCTTCGACGAGCCGCCGTAGAGGTCGGTACGGCCGACGGAATAGCGGAACAGCGTGTCGCCGGAAAAGACGACGCCTTCACCGTACAGGCTGAGGCCGCCCGGCGTATGGCCCGGCGTTTCCAGGACCGTGAAGTGCAGATGGCCCAATGTCAGTTCATCGCCGTCCTTGACCAGGTGGTCTGCCGACGTACATTCGATGGCCTGGCCCATGAACAGGGACAGGTTATTGTGCGAATTGGAAATGAGGTCGGCATCGCCGGCGCCGACGTAGACCGGTACGTTCTTGCGCTGGCGCAGTTCCTGCAGGGCGCCGATGTGGTCGGCATGGCCGTGGGTCAGGAAGATGAATTTCAGCGTCAGGCCGTGGCTGGTCAATGCCTTGTCGATGGCGGGATAATCCCAGGCCGGATCGACGACCATGGCTTCTTTCGTATCCGTGTCGTAGACGATATAACAATTGGTCATGATGGGACCGAGTTCCATACTGATATATTTCATGCTCATAAGTATACTTCCCCCTTAAAAGGTTTTCTGGCTGTCCAAGAGGATGGTCACAGGCCCGTCGTTTTCCAGGGATACGACCATATGGGTCCGGAAACGGCCTGTCGCCACGGTGACGCCGAAGGCGCGGACGGCGGCGACGAACTGCTCATATAATGCTTCGGCCTGTTCGGGCTTGGCCGCTTCGATATAGCTGGGACGGCGGCCGTGACGGGCATCGCCGTACAGGGTGAACTGGGAAATGACCAGCATCTCCCCTCCCTCGTCGAGGAGGGAGTGATTGAGTTTGCCCTGGTCATCTTCAAAGATACGCAAGTGGACGATCTTGTCGGCCAGGTAGCGGACGTCGGCTTCCGTATCCTTGACGGAAACGCCGAGGAGGACCGTCAGGCCGCTGCCTGCCTGGCCGGTGAGGACGCCGTCCGAGGTCACGGAAGACGTCAGGGTCTTTTGTACGACAGCTCTCATGTCTGGCTCCCTCCCGTATAGCGTTCGACGGCGTAGACATCCTTCAGGCGGCGTATCTTGGTGGCCACGAATTCAAACTGGGCCAGGTCCTTGATGCTGATGCCCATGTGGATGGTGACGTTCTTGGTGTCGCTGGTCTTGGCGTTGACGCTGAGGATGGAAATCTTCATTTCCGCCAGGGTGGCCATGATTTCGGCCATGATGCCCGTGCGGTCGTAGGCGACGATTTCCATGTTCACTTCAAAGCGTTCGTTGCCGTCGTAATCCCATTCGACGTCGATGAGGCGGTCCACGTCGTTCTGGCCGTGCGTGACGTTCGGGCAGTCGGCGCGGTGGACCGAGACGCCGCGGCCGCGGGTGATGAAGCCGATGATGGGGTCGCCCGGTACAGGGCTGCAGCATTTGGCCAGGCGGACCAGCAGGCCCGGTTCGCCTTTGACCAGGATGCCCGTGCTGTTGTGCTTGACGGGTTTCTTGGTCTTGAGTTTTTCCAGGGCAGCCAGGCTGTTGGTCTTTTCTTCCTGCTTCTGCAGGTCTTTCTTGTGCAGTTCCAGGAGCTTGATGAGGACCGTATTGACGGCAAAGCCGCCGTAGCCGACAGCGGCGACCAGGTCGTCTTCGGAGCCGGCGTTCATCTGCTTGGCCACGCGGCCCAGGCGGCCGCCGACGTTGAGGGCTTTCCAGTCGTGGCCCAGGCGCTTACATTCCCGTTCCAGCGCATCCAGGCCTTTGGCGATGTTTTCTTCGCGGTTTTCCTTCTTGAACCAGCTGCGTATCTTCGAGCGGCTTTCCGAGCTGCCGACGATGTTCAGCCAGTCCAGGCTGGGCTTGCCGACTTTGGACGTAATGATTTCGACGATGTCGCCGTTCTTCAATTTATAGTCTAAAGGGACGATCTTGCCGTTGATCTTGGCGCCGACGCAGCGGTGGCCGACGTCGGTGTGGATGCGGTAGGCAAAGTCGATGGGGATAGAACCCTGGGGCAGGTCGATGACATCGCCCCGCGGCGAAAAGACGAAGACTTCGTCGGAAAAGGCGTCGAGCTTCAGGGCGTTGACGAATTCTTTCGGATTGCTCGTGTCCTGCCATTCCAGGAGGTTGCGCAGCCAGCCCATCTTTTCATCGAAAGCGTCCTTGTTGGCCGTCTGGTTGCCTTCTTTATAACGCCAATGGGCGGCGACGCCGTATTCGGCGATGCGGTGCATTTCCCAGGTGCGGATCTGGATTTCTACAGGCTGCCCTCTCGTCCCGATGACTGTCGTGTGCAGGGACTGGTAGTTATTGGGCTTGGGCATGGCGATGTAGTCCTTGAAGCGGTACGGCAGTGGCTTCCACAGGCTGTGGACGATGCCCAGGACGCCGTAGCAGTCCTTGACGTCGTCGACGATGACGCGGATGGCGAAGAGGTCATAGACCTGGCTCAAGTCGCGGTTATCTTTCTTCATCTTTTTATAAATGCTGTAAAAATGCTTGGGCCGGCCGTTGATTTCGCAGTGGATATGGGCTTCGTCGAGGGCCTTCTTGAGGACGTCGATGGCTTCGTTGACGATTTCTTCGCGGACGTGGCGCTTCTGTTTCATCTGGTCGACGAGGTCGTAGTACTTGTCCGGTTCGAGGTAGCGGAAGGACAAATCTTCCAGTTCCCACTTGATATTGAAAATCCCTAAGCGGTGTGCCAGGGGGGCAAAGATTTCCAGCGTTTCCTGGGCAATGCGCTTCTGCTTGTCGCTGCGCATGTAGCGCAGGGTACGCATGTTGTGCAGGCGGTCGGCGAGCTTGATGACGACGACGCGCACGTCCTTGGCCATGGCCAGGAACATCTTGCGCATGCTGTTGAGCTGCTGGTCTTCTTTGGTGCGGTAATTGAGGCGGCTCAACTTGGTGACGCCGTCGACGAGGAAGGCTACTTCCTTGCCGAACATCTTCTTGATATCTTCCAGGGTGTACGACGTATCTTCGACGACATCGTGGAGGAGCGACGCCGTAATGGTCGTCGTATCTATTTTCATATCTGCCAGTATCTGGGCGACGGCCAGGGGATGCAGGATATACGGTTCCCCGCTGACGCGGCGCTGGTCCTTGTGGGCCTCTTCGGCCAGGTTATAGGCTTTGGTCACGTCATCGCATTTGGCCTGGGGCAGATACGTATGTATCGTGTCGATGAGGTGTTTGAATTCGACATCTTTATCTTTAAATTCCATAATATGAAACCTCCTCACTCCTTGCAGTACAATTCATACGTCGGCGACGCATGAAGATCCATTTTCCCCGCAAGGATAGGAAAATAATAAGCTGGGCCGTCGTCATCATGGCGTATTTTGAGGACGCCGATTTCCCGGAGGACGACGATGGCAGCGTAAATGGTGTGGACGTCATAACAGTCCCCCTGGGCCGCGGCCAGACGGCGGCGGACCTGCCAGACCGGCATGCCCCAGTCGGGGATGCATTTCTTGAGGGCCATGTAAATATCGACCATGACCGCCCGGTTGAGGACGATGTGGCGGCCTGGCAGGTGGACGTCCTGGATGACCAGCTGCGGCGACGACATGCCATTGAAGTCGTTCCGTTCGAGCTGGAAGGCCACGTCGATGACGTCGCCTTCGACGATGGCGTCGCACAGGCCCGCCTGGGACCAGGCGACACCGGAAAGGCGTGTCCTGTCGGCGCCGCGGGCGACGAGGCGGACGTGCTGCTTTTCCCGGCCGATGGGACGGATTTCCTCTACCGTAGCCCCGCTCAGGGAAAAGACGGGCCGGCTGTTGCCCATGCCATAGGGCTCCAGGCGGGACAGTTCGGCAATGAGGTCCAAGGTCACATCGGCCGGTTCCAATTCCTTGTCGATGTGGACCAAGGGGACGTAGTCGGCGGCCGTCATATGCGCTGCCGCATAGTCCAGCAGGCGCCGGCGCAGGGCTTCGATGTTCTCGGCCTTGACGGAAAAGCCCGCCGCCATGGTGTGGCCGCCGAACTGGATGAGCAAATCCTGGGCGTATTGCAGGGCTTCGTACATGTTGAAACCGCTGATACTGCGGCACGAGCCCTTGCCGATGCCGTCGCGGACGGTGATGACCAGGGACGGCCGGTAATACGTCTCTACCAGGCGCGATGCGGCGATGCCGATGACGCCGACGTGCCAGCCCTCATGATAGGCGATGAGGACGCCGTCGCGGCCCCTCGCCTGCCCTTCGATCTGGGCGATGGCTTCCTGGGCAATGGTGTGCTCAATGTCCTGGCGCTCCGTGTTGAGGCGGCTCAGTTCGGCTGCATCGGCCGCCGCCTTGGCCGCATCGGTTTCCAGGAGCAGTTCGACACCCTTCGTCGCATGGCTGATGCGTCCGGCCGCATTGAGGCGCGGCGCCGCCGTAAAGGCGATGCGGCCGGCCGTGATATCCTTGCCGCTGAGATTGGACGCATCGAGGAGGGCCTTGATGCCCGTCCGCTTCCCTTCTTTCATGGCCGCCAGTCCATGGCGGACGAGGATGCGGTTCTCGCCGGTCAGGGGGACCAGGTCGGCAATAGTCCCCAAGGCCGCCAGGTCCGTATAGCCCGGCAGGTCTTCATGGCAGTGATGCTGCCACAGGGCCCGGCAGAGGACGTAGGCCACGCCGGCGCCGGCCAGCTCCTTAAAGGGATAGGGGCAGCCGGCCTGCTTGGGATTGAGGACGGCCAGGGCTGGCGGAATCTGTTCCGGCGGTTCGTGATGATCCGTAATGATCATATCCAGGACCGGCGAGAACTGCTGGACCAGGTCGTGTGACGAAATGCCGCAGTCGACGGTGATGAGCAGGTCGGCCTGCCGGCTCAGCTGCTCTAGGGCCCCTTCGTTGAGGCCATAGCCTTCGCTCTCCCGTTCGGGAATGTAGAACTGCGGCGATGCGCCGAGGTCGCGGAGGACGGAATAAACAAGAGACGTCGACGTAATGCCGTCGACGTCATAGTCACCGTAGATGACGATGCGCTGCTTTTCAGTTATCGCCTGCTCCAGCCTGATGACGGCATTCTCCATGCCTTTCATCAGGAAAGGATCGGCCATATCGGCCAAAGTATCGTGAAGAAAATGGTCCCCTGCCCGGACATCGGCGATGCCGCGGTTGGCCAGTACCTGTGCCAAGACCGGGGATATATGTAATTGTGCGGACAAGGCCTCCATGAGCCCCTCGTCGGGACTGCCGAACTGCCATCGTTTCTCCATAGCTATCACGACACATTCTCAAGAATAATCACTATCAATAAATCAACTATTATTTTATCACTTTCTATTCTCAAAATAAAGGCTAAATCTATAGCTACTTGCCATTATTTGTTAATTTTGAGAAAATTTAAAGTTTGTTTAAATATGGCAGGCGTAAAAAAAGCGCTGTCATATGAAGACAGCGCTTTTTCTGTAGGGGGCGCCACGTGGGCGACCCGTTTCGGTATCTGGGTGAATTCTCTACGAATCCAGATGGGAAAATCCATACATATCCAGTTGCGGGCTTGCCACGTGCAAGCCCCTACAGGCCTTACGACGGGAAACCTGTAGGGGGCGCCACGTGGGCGACCCGCTTCGGTATTTGGGTGAATTCTCTACGAATCCGGACGGGAAAATCCATACATATCCAGTTGCGGGCTTGCCACGTGCAAGCCCCTACTACAAACTACAAAATCACGATTCGGCTACAGCCGGCGCGGAGACGGCGTTGTGGTCGGCAGCAGGGTTGATATCTTCTTTGGAGATAGTCAGGCGGTGCTGGGCAGCCTGCAGGATGAGGTCGGCTGTCTTGACGATGCCGTAGTCACTGGATTTGAGGCTCAAGTCGTAGTTGGCGCCGTAGCCCCAATAGGAATCGGTGCAGTACATGCAGTGGTCGCGCCGTTCGTGGTTGACGTGGTTGCGGATCTTCCGCGCTTTGTCGGCATCGACGTGTTCGCGGAGCATGATGCGCTGGATGGCCCAGTCCGGGTCGGACGAAATGAAGACGTTGAAGGTATTCGGCCGTTTGCGCAGGATGTAGTTGGCCAGGCGGCCGACGATGACGCACGACTTCCCTTCTGTCAGAGCCTGGATGACTTCGGCTTCATCGCGGAACATTTCCTGCTGCTTCGATTCATAGCCCGACGCGTAGTGGATATAATCGTCATAGACCTTGGTCAGCAAGGGGCCGAGCATGCGCTTGCGGTCTTTACACCAGGCGGCGAAGGTCTGCGGATGTTCTTTACGGGTCAGGTTGAGGATTTCCGTATCGTAATAAGGGATGCCGAGCTTACGGGCAACGAGCTTGCCGATGTTGCGGCCGCCGCTGCCGTATTCACGGGAAATGGTAATGACCAAGGGACTTTCTGTATCTTCCTTGATCCAGGCCGGATGATTTTCGCGGCCTTCGATTTCACCGATAGCATGGTGACGGAAGAGCAGGTGTTCAATCGGCCCGGCCATCGTGCAGCCCAGGAGGATCAGGGCCAGGCCGACGACGGCATTGACCGTAATCGGTTCCGACAAGATGATGGCCGACAAGATCAAGGCGATGATCGGTTTGATGAAGAAGGCAAAGGACGCATTGGACGGTCCTGTCAGTTCGATGGCCTTCATGAAGCACAGATAGCCGAAGCCCGTGACGACTAAGGAACAGTAAATAAGGGGCCATACGGTATGAGAATCAATACCGGCCACGATGGGGTCGCCGTGGAACAAGAGGATGAAAAACAGGAAGACGCAGCCGATGAGGAAGCTGAAGGCGTTTTCTACGTTGCCGCCCAGTTTTTCAATACGCAGTTTCCCCAGCGTCGTATAAAGGGCAAAGGAAACGGCAGCTGCCAGCGATACGAGCAGGCCGATATTGCCGCTGCGGATAATGGCCATGGGATTGGCGACGATGACCAGGCCGATGATACTCAAGACCAGGGTAATGGCCTTCTTGCGGGTAAAGGCTTCGTGAATGATGAAATACGAAAAAATCATGACAAAAATCGGGTTACTGGAGAAAACGATAGCTGCCAGGCCGGCATTGGCCATGTTGACCCCGATCTGGAAGAGGATCATGCTGAAACAGATGTTGATCAGCCCGAGGACAGCCAAATAGCCCCAATCAGAACGATTGAGGTGAATGCTGCGCTTCTTCAAATCGCGGACAGCCAGCGGCATGAGCAGCAGCCCACCGACGAGGAACCGGAGAAAGGTCAGCTGGAAAGGCGTGAACGCCGTCCCGGCAATCTTCAAGGAAATTTCCATCGTACCAAAGGCTATGGCCGTCAGAACAATACATAACGTACCCATTTTAGATGACATACAGAAAGGCCCCTTTCTAAATGGTTCTTAAAAACACGCTTTATTATATACCCATTGAGAAGGGATGTCAATAAAAAAGGGCTTGTCGCAGTGCGACAGTTCCTTTTTAGCAGTTAGGGGTTAGGGGTTAGCAGTTAGCAGTCGGCGGCTAGCAGTTAGCAGTCAGCCGTTAGGGGCTAGGACTTAGCTACAAACTACAAAAAGAAAAGACCCCGCATGAGGGTCGAAACCTTCATGCGGGGCCTTTCTTCTATTCTCATGCAGCGAGTGCAATCAAATTAGTCTTCAAAACCCTTCTGTAAACGTACATAGGATTCGCGACGAGCTTTAGCGTCTGCTTCTGTCTTAGCATAGAGAGCGTCTGCTTCTTCCGGGAAGCCTTTCTTAAGGGAAGCATAACGAACTTCACCCTGTAAGAATTCCTGGAATTTGCTGTAATCCGGTTCTTTGGAGTCGAGGCTGAACGGATTCTTGCCCTGAGCTTTGAGATCCGGGTTGTAGCGGAAGAGATCCCAGTAACCGCATTCGACAGCGAGTTTTTCTTCGAGCTGGCTCTTGCCCATGCCTTTACGGATGCCGTGGTTAATGCAAGGAGCGTAGCAGATAACCAGGGACGGGCCATGGTAAGCTTCAGCTTCAGTCATGGCTTTCATGAGCTGGTTCTTATCAGCACCCATAGCTACCTGAGCTACATAGACATAGCCATAGGAGATAGCCATCATGCCGAGGTCCTTCTTCTTCGTGCGTTTGCCGGCAGCAGCGAACTGAGCGATAGCTGCAGTCGGGGTAGCTTTAGAGGACTGACCGCCAGTGTTGGAGTAAACTTCAGTATCGAGGACGAGGACGTTGACGTCGTGGTCGGAAGCGAGGACGTGGTCAACACCGCCGTAACCGATATCGTAGGACCAGCCGTCACCACCGATAATCCACTGGCTACGTTTAACGAAGAACTGTTTCTTAGCGAGGAAGTCTTCGAGGACCGGTTTGCCGGCAGCTTCTTTTTCGAGGAGAGCCGTCAGTTTATCAGCGCGTTCACGAGAGCCTTCGCCTTCGTACATGTTGGCAGCCCAATCGCTGAGAGCAGCCTGGAGTTCCGGAGAAGCAACGGCTTTAGCAGCGTCGAGGTTTTCAGCCAAGTCTTTGCGGACTTTGTCTACGCCGAGGAACATGCCGAGACCAAATTCAGCAGCATCTTCGAAGAGGCTGTTTGCCCAAGCCGGGCCATGGCCAGCAGCGTTCATGGTGTACGGGGAAACCGGAGCGGATGCACCCCAAATGGAGGAGCAGCCCGTAGCGTTAGCGATCATCATGCGGTCGCCGAAGAGCTGTGTAACGAGTTTAACATACGGAGTTTCGCCGCAGCCTGCGCATGCACCGGAGAATTCGAGGAGCGGAGTTTCGAACTGAGAACCGATGACGGTCTTCTTGTTCTGCGGGTTAGCTTTCGGAGCAACCTGTTCCGTACCATAGTACCAGAGATCCATCTTCTGACGTTCTGCGTCGGTGTTCGGAACCATCGTGAGGGCCTGAACCGGGCAGACGTTTACGCAGGAACCGCATTCGAGGCAGTCGAGCTGGTCAACGATGATGGAAACATGATACTGTTTGCCGGATTTAGCTTTAGCAGCCGTCTGGAAGCCAGCCGGAGCAGCTTTGAGTTCTTCGTCAGTCGTGAGGACCGGACGGATGGTTGCGTGCGGGCAAACGAAGGAGCACTGCATGCAGCCGATACATTTTTCAGCATCCCAGGAAGGAACGTGGAGAGCCGGGCCTGCTTTTTCGAATTTAGCAGTGCCGGAAGGCATGGTGCCATCTTCGCGGCCAGCAAATGCGGAAACCGGGAGATCGTCGCCAACCTGTTCGAGCATCGGTTTTGCAACTTCCGTGAAGTACTTCGTAGCTGGGCGGCCTTCGACGACTTCGTCTTTAGCGTCAGCCCAGGAAGCCGGATAGTTAACTTCATGGAATTCTTTGATACCAGCATCAACAGCGCCGTTGTTCATGTCAACGACTTTCTGGCCTTTCTTGCCATAGCTCTTGACGATGGAGTCTTTCAAGTATTTAACGGCATCATCGATAGGAATGATCTTAGCGAGTGCGAAGAAAGCAGCCTGCATGACCATGTTGATACGAGTGCCGAGGCCGAGTTTCTGGCCGATAGCGTCACCGTTCAAGGTGTAGAATTTAACATGGTTCTTAGCGATAGCGCGTTTGATGCGAGCCGGAAGTTCTTTTTCCAGTTCTTCGTCGGTCCAGGTGCAGTTCAGCATGAATGTGCCGCCTTCTTTGATACCGCGGAGGATGTCAAAGCGTTTTACATAGGACTGACGATGGCAAGCGATGTAGTCAGCTGCGTCGATGAGGTACGGCATATCGATCGGGCGAGTACCGAAACGCAGGTGAGAAATTGTTACGCCGCCGGATTTCTTGGAGTCATAAGCGAAGTATGCCTGAGCATACATATCCGTGTGGTCGCCGATGATCTTGATAGCGGATTTGTTAGCGCCGACAGTACCGTCAGAGCCGAAGCCCCAGAATTTGCAGGACGTAAGGCCAGTCGTGTCAAGCGGCATCTTCGGTTCGCGCGGAAGGCTGAGGTTGGTAACGTCGTCGTTGATAGCCAGCGTGAAGCCGTTGAGCGGATGTTCTTTCTTGAGTTCTTTGAAGACAGCGAGGAAGTCTTCCGGAAGAACGTCTTTGGAGCCCATACCTGTACGGCCGCCGATAACGTCGATGTTGAGGTTTTCTTCAGTTACGAAGCCAACGATATCGAGGTAGAGAGGTTCGCCGAGGGAGCCCGGTTCTTTCGTACGGTCGATGACAGCGATCTTCTTAACAGTTTTCGGAAGAACGTTGAGGAGGTATTTGTTGGAGAACGGACGATAGAGGTGAACGTTGATGGCACCGACTTTTTCGCCCTGGCTCTGCAAGTATTCGACAGTCTGTTTAGCGACGTCGGAGAGAGAACCCATGGATACGACAACGTATTCAGCATCAGGAGCACCGTAGTAGTTGAACGGTTTGTACGTACGGCCAGTGATTTCAGAAATCTTGTCCATGTAGCCAGCTACGATATCCGGCATAGCATCATAGAATTTGTTGGAAGCTTCTGTGTGCTGGAAGTATACGTCCGGGTTTTCTGCAGTGCCGCGGATTTCCGGATGATCCGGGTTGAGGGCACGTTTGCGGAATGCTTCGATAGCGTCCCAGTCAACGAGTTTCTTGAAGTTTTCGAAGTCCATGACTTCAACTTTCTGGATTTCGTGAGAAGTACGGAAACCATCGAAGAAGTTGATGAACGGCAGGGAACCTTTAATTGCTGCCAAATGAGCGACACCACCGAGATCCATGACTTCCTGAACATTGGATTCAGCCAAGAGACAGCAGCCTGTTGCACGAGCAGACATAACGTCCTGATGGTCACCGAAGATGTTCAGTGCATGGTTAGCCAAAGCACGAGCAGCTACGTGGAATACGCCCGGGAGGAGTTCACCGGCAACTTTGTACATGTTCGGGATCATGAGGAGGAAGCCCTGAGATGCCGTGTACGTAGTTGTCAAAGCACCAGCCTGTAAAGAACCGTGGAATGCGCCAGCTGCGCCAGCTTCGGACTGCATTTCAACAACGTTGACTTTGTGGCCGAAGATGTTTTTCATGCCAGCGGCTGCCCAATCATCGACATGTTCTGCCATAGGAGAAGACGGCGTGATCGGATAAATTGCGGCAACTTCAGTAAATGCATAGGACACCCATGCAGCTGCTTCGTTACCATCCATGGTTTTAAATTTGCTCATAGATAAAACACGCTCCTTAGATAAAAGTATACTTTCAATATGGAAAAACCATACTGATAGGCTTAAGAAAGCTATAAAGACGTCCTGTTGCATCCTCATACGGACGGCGCGGACCCTCACCCAGGTTCCATGGATGACTTCTGTTCACGTATCGCCCATACACGTCCCTATCTTGAAAAAAATGCAATGAAAAGCGGGAAGGTTCAACAATATTCAAAAAAGGTATTGCTAATATTCTTAATCTGTAATACTATTATAGTGATATTACAGATTTGCACACCAACATGCCTTTTGAAGCTTGCTGACCATCACAAACCGAACGACTTTGTAACTTTTTCTTACAGGTTAATTATATGCCTAAGTAATGCTAAATTCAATAGGAATGTGATGCTAGTTTATGCATCGTTCAGTGCTATTTTGTAAACGTATACCAATCGAGTGTGTATTAAAGTGCCGATTCGGTGTACACCATTAGTGGAGGTGTTAGTATGGATTTTCATCATCTTAAATACTTTGTCGAAGTAGCCGACAAGAAATCATTCAGCAAAGCCGCGCGGACGCTGCACATTTCCCAGTCCGCCATCAGCCGTACCATCAAGGCCCTGGAAGAAGAACTGGGCGTCGTCCTCTTCATGCGCAACGCCAAAGCCGTCGAACTCACCGATGCCGGCACGATTTTCCTCTCCCACGCCAAGCGCGTCGTCTTCATGTTCGAACACTTGAAGACGGACTTTGAAAACGAATTCAAGCTGGAACAAGGGACGGTCCTCATCGGCCTGCCGCCGATCACGGGCGCACCGATCTTCGCCAACCTTCTGGGGGCGTTCAAGCAGGAATACCCGCAGATCGAACTGGACCTCTACGAACACGGCTCGAAGAAAGTCGAAATCAGCGTCCAGGAAGGCCTCATCGACTTGGGCATCGTCTGCACGCAGCCGAAGGAAAAGGACTTTGAATCGTTCTTCCTGACCCAGGACCCGATGAATGTCATCATCCACCGGGACAACATCCTGTCCAAGGAAAAGACGATTCCCCTCAAGAAGCTGGCCAATGAATCGCTGGTCCTCTACCGCGACGACTTCAACCTGCACGACGAAATCATCCAGCACTGTAAGAAAATCGGTTTCCAGCCGAAGATCGTCTTCGAAACGAGCCAGCGGGACCTCATGATCCAGACCGTCGTCGCCAACCTGGGCGTCGCTCTCCTGCCGAGCCGCCTGTGCCCGACGAAGGAAACGAATCCCCGCGTATCGGAATCGGTCGTCGTCCGTCCCCTGGTAGAACCGGAAATCATGCACGTCCTCTACGTCATCTGGAAACGGGGCCACTACCTCTCCCATGCCGCCCAGTTGTGGCTCGACTTCGTCCGCAATAAGGCCCGCGTCATTTCCAACTTATAAGGCTTATGGACAGACACAAATTCCCTCCTGACCTGACGGGGATCCGCCAAAAGGAGCAGCACGGCCGGGCGGCCCTCTCCCGCCTGCGCCGCCGCTTCTGCCAGGCCTGGCACGGTCTGCCAAAGGCCCAGAAATGCGTCGTCATCGTCGCCCTGCTGGAATTCTTCTGGATCGCCGCCTTGCAGTTCCAGGTCTATGAACTGGCGGACACCGTATCCACCCAGCGTGTCCGCATCGCACAGCTGGAAAAGCAGGCCAAGAAACAAAATAATATGTTATATTCCGCCTCGCAGACACTGGACGATATCGAAAAGAAATGGCACCGCCTCAATTTCCGCGTCCTCGAAAACACCTGGCGCATCGAAGAACCGGAAAAAGACCCGGACGCTTTATAGTTCGGAGTTTGCAGTTTGTAGCCGGTGGTTTTAATTTTTCAGCCATTCACTACAAACTAAAAACTTAAAACTCAAAAAAAATAGGCTATCACATTAATGCATGTTTCGCTTAATGTGACAGCCTATTTTTTTACGATTGTCTTAATTTTCGATGATTTTCAGGAAGGCTTCCGGTTCCGGCAGGGACCGCAGTATCTTCCAGGGCGCGCACTGGGCCAGTTCCTCATAGGAATAGCGGCCTGTAGCCACGCTGATCGTGCGGGCGCCGATGGCTTTGCCGCACTGGATGTCGTAAGGCGTGTCGCCGATGACATAAGCCATCTCGATGGCATCGCCCCAGGCTTCCTTGGCGATGGCCAGGGCATTGCGGGCCAGATCATCGCGATAGTAATAATTGAAGGCGAACCCAGAATGAGAGAAATCGAAGTACTGGGACAGGCCGAAGACGTCCATCTTCATGCGGGCGCCGATGGCGCTGTTGCCGGTCAGGAGGAGCTGCCTGTAATCCCTTCGCTGTTGGAAGAAAGCCAGGTTCTCTTTTACGTGGGGCAGGACGACGCCTTCTTCGGCCTTGCGCTTCAGCCATTTCAGGAGCTTCTTTTCATAGCCCCGGCAAAAGGCATGAACTTCATCGTCTGTCGGCATGATGCCTGTAGCTTTATACAAGAGCTGCTGGCAGATGAAATTATCCGTCCGGCCGCCGGCGGCGATTTTCGGCACGGGCACGTCGGCGCCCTTGAGGTCGTGGAAGACTTCTTCAATGGCGTACAGACCGGCCCGGCCCGTATTCAATAGGGTTCCGTCAATGTCCCAGTATAGTAATTTCACAGTATTCACTCCATCTTCGGGCACGCACTTTGGTCATTACTGTTTGGATACGATGTCCTTCGTATCGCGGGCGATCATGATTTCTTCGTTCGTCGGGATGACGTACATCTTGACCGTCGAATCATCCGTGCTGATGAGGGCATCTTTGCCGCGGACGTTGTTGCGCTGCGGGTCGAGTTTCACACCGAGGTATTCCAGGCCTTCAGCGATGGCTGCACGGTCTTCGATGCCGTTTTCGCCGACGCCAGCCGTAAAGGTGATGACGTCTACGCCGCCCATGGCAGCTGCGAAAGCGCCGATTTCCTTGCGGACCTGATAGTGGAACATGTCGAGGGCGAGCTGAGCGCGTTCGTTGCCTTCAGCAGCAGCCTGGCCGAGGTCGCGGAAGTCGCTGGAAACGCCGGAAATGCCGAGGACACCGGATTTCTTATTCATGAGCGTATCCATTTCTTTCGTCGAAAGGTTGTGGTTGTCCATGACGTTGAGGACGATAGCCGGGTCGATATCGCCGCAGCGGGTGCCCATGAGGACGCCGGCGAGCGGTGTGAAGCCCATGGTCGTGTCGACACATTTGCCATATTTGATGGCAGCCAGGGAAGAACCGTTACCGAGGTGGCAGTTGATGATGCGCAGTTTTTCAACGGGTACGCCCATGACTTTAGCGACTTCGCCAGCTACATAGCGATGGCTCGTGCCGTGGAAGCCATAACGGCGGATGTGGTCTTCTTTGTAGAGTTCATACGGGAGGCCATACATGAAGGCTTTTGCCGGCATGGTCTGATGGAAAGCCGTATCGAAGACGCCGACCTGAGGAACGCCGGGCATGATGGCTTTGCAGGCGTTGATGCCGATGATGTTAGGCGGATTGTGGAGCGGAGCCATAGCCGAGCATTTTTCCAAGGCTTTCATGACTTCATCTGTAATGAGCGTGGAAGCAGCGAATTCTTCGCCGCCATGGACGACGCGGTGGCCGACAGCGTCGATGGCATCCATGGATTTGATGACGCCGCATTCAGCGTCGGTGAGGATGTCGAGGACGAGTTTGACAGCGACTTGGTGATCCGGGATGGACTGTTTGATTTCTTTCTTCTGGCCATTCCATTTGTGGGTCAGCTGCGAATCGGGAAGGCCGATTTTTTCGACCAAACCTTTTGCCATTACTTCTTCATTGTCCATGTTGATGAGCTGGTACTTCAAGGACGAGCTGCCGCAGTTTACAACCAATACGATCATGAAAATTTACCCTCTTTCATTTGTCTTAGAATTATTTGAGCTGGCCAAATACGTGGTCAACTACTTCTTTAGCCAGGGCATCGCCGTCTTTGTACATGTACATGACGTGCCATATCTGGCCATTATCTTCAAAGAAGAGACTCCGCACGATGAGTTTGGCCGGCTGGCCGTTGAGCGGTTCCGTATAGGAAGCGTCGACAACGGTGGTCTTGCGGCCGCTTTCTTCCGCGTCGGTGACCTTCGTTTGCAGATCAGAAACATCCGGTGTCTGTTTCAGCATGGCAACATATTCTTCTGCCATGGCTACAGGCGTCGTTTCGCCAGCCGTTTCGGAGACAGCGACGACATTGATGTGCTTATCGTTGTTGATGTACATCATGCCTTCCCCATTCTGGCGGCTTACATGGGCCAGGTCGAACGGTGTCATGACATAGACTTCCGAATTCCCGGCTTTGAGCTGGACATACCCGAAGCTGTATTCTTCGAGCATCGTCATGTTGCCGCATCCGGACAACAATACGACAGCTGCGGTCATGGCCGCAACTGCTAATAATTTCAATCCTTTCATGCAATCACCTATTTATGCTTTCTACAGACTAGGTTCATTATAGCATAAAAGATTTATAGCGTCACCTAAAAAAAGCGACGAATTGCAAATACTTTCGCCTCTCCCTTGGCAGGAATGAGTATACACCATTGACGTTTCCCGGCCTGCCCCGTATACTTATAACCATTAGCACGATTTTATTTAAAACATATAATACAATTCTCGTCAGGCTATACTTTTTCGAGATTTTGTGAAATTTTGAACATACAGGAGGCTCTATGGAATCCCTTGCCATCATCGCCGAATTCAACCCGTTCCACACCGGTCACGCCCGTTTAGTCCGCCAGGTCCGCCAGGCAGCCGGCCCGGAGGTGGCCATCGTCATCATCATGAGCGGCGCCTTCGTCCAGCGCGGCGAACCGGCTTTTTTCGATAAATGGCACCGCGCGGCCTGGGCCATCGACGGCGGTGCCGATGTGGTCATCGAACTCCCTGCCGTCTATGCCCTGTCCAGCGCGGCCGGTTTCGCTCAAGGCGGCGTCACCTTAGCCGCCCGCCTGGGCTGCCAGGCCCTGGCCTGCGGCGTCGAAGGCGGAACGGCGGCTGACTTTCTCTCCCTGGCCCGCCGCTCCGAGGGACTGACAGCCTGCCTGAAGGCAGCAAAAAAATCCTCAGCCGGACAGCAGCTGACTGACGCACTCATGGCCGCGGCCCCTGACGAAGCCCGGCTGCTGCAGCAGCCCAATGCCCTGCTGGCCTTTGAATATGCCCGGGCCATGTTGAAACAGGAACAGCCCTTGACCTTTCTTCCCCTGCCCCGCCAGGGCCGGCACGGCGATCCCGGCCTCGGTGCCGCCTTTGCCAGCGCCTCGGCCCTGCGCCAGGCCATGCGCTGCAGCGGGACAGCCGCCGCCTGTCGGCCTTATCTCACAGCGGCCAGCCTGGCCGGTGCCGAAGATCAGCTGGCCCAGGGCACCTTCACTGATTACGGCCGCTACGGCGATTTCGTCGCCAGCCAGAACCGCCTGCTGACGCCGGACCAGCTGCGCAGTCTGCCGGCCTTTACGGAAGGATTGGAAAACCGCTGGCACCGCGCCTTCATGGAAAGCGGCAGTTACGACCAGGCCCTCAGGAGCATCAAGACGCGGCGCTATGCCTACAGCCGCCTCTGCCGTATGGGCGCCTATACGCTCTTGCAGCCTTCGCGGGACCTCATGGACCAATCCTATGAGGCAGGACCGCAATATGCCCGTCTCCTGGCCCTCAACGGGCACGGCGCGGCCTTCCTGAAAGGGGCCAAGGGACAACTCCCGGTGGTCACCAAAGTGCGTTCCGACGCTTCCGGCCTTTCTCCTCTGGGACGGGAGCAGCTGAAACTGGACCTCAAGGCCAGCGACATCCAGTCTTTTTGTTTTTCTAAAGAGGACCAGCGGAAAGGCCATCAGGATTACTACCACTCGCCTCTTTTCTTATCTATCAAAAAATAAGATTACTTTTACAATTGTTTTGTAGCCTAAAATCTGTTATGATATGTATTGTATTTTTAAAATTATAAGGAGGTTTTCCGTGTGTCTTTAAATCTTAATATTTATCAGACCCTGGCTGCGGCCATCGTCGTCTACTACATCGGCGTCTTACTACGCGTCAAGATCAGCGTCCTGCGCAAGTATTGTATCCCTGCCCCCGTCGTCGGCGGCATCTTATTCGCTATCGTAAATTGCATCTTATATACGCAGGGCATCTGGAAATACGAACAGGATACGATCATGCAGAACATCTGCATGATGCTCTTCTTCACCAGCGTCGGCTATACGGCCAGCATCAGCCTCATCAAGCGCGGCGGCATCATGGTCCTGAAAATGGCCATTGTCACTACAATTCTGATCATCTGTCAGAACATCATCGGCTCCGGCCTGGCCATGGCCTTTAACCTGAGCCCGCTCCTGGGCCTGGCAACGGGGTCCATCCCCATGGTCGGCGGCCACGGTACGGCAGCGGCTTTCGGCCCGCTCCTGGAAAGCATCGGCCTCGACGGCGGCGCGACCATTGCCGTCGCAGCAGCTACGTTCGGCCTCGTCGCCGGCGGTGTCATCGGCGGCCCGATTGGCGAAGAACTGGTCCACAAATTCCACCTCGTCAGCTCGGCCGAATCGGAACGCTTCGACCCGTCCTTCAATGCCGGCACCGTTTCGACGCTCAAAGCCGTCGCCGGCAATAAAGAACGCGCAGAAAACGCCATTAAGATTGAAAATAAAATCGGCCAGACCATCGACAACTACCGCTTCATGAACGCCATGGCCCACCTCTTCCTGGCCATGGGCCTGGGCACCCTGGTCAGCGGCTTCTTCAGCAGCATCGGCCTGGTCTTCCCGGGCTATATCGGCTCCATGATTGTCGCCGCCATCATCCGCAACATCGCCGACTTCACGCACGCCTACAAAATCTACCAGCGCGAAAGCGAAGTCCTGGGCAACCTGAGCCTGACCGTCTTTTTGACCTGCGTCCTCATGAGCCTCAAGCTCTGGCAGCTCGCCGACCTGGCCATCCCCCTGGTCGTCATGCTCCTCAGCCAGGCCCTGTTCATGGCCATCTTCGCTTACTTCATCGTCTTCCGCGCCATGGGCAAGGACTACGAAGCAGCCGTCATGACCAGCGGCGTCTGCGGCTTCGGCCTGGGCGCTACGCCGAACGCCATCGCCAACATGACAGCCATGACCGAACTCTTCGGCCCGGCACCGACGGCCTTCTTCGTCATCCCCCTCATCGGCTCGCTCATCATCGACCCAGTCAACGCATCGATCATCACCGTGTTCATCAACATATTCCACTAGGGGTTAGGAGTTAGCGGTTAGCAGTTTGTGGCTCGTGGCTCGTGGCTCGTAGCTCGCGGCCCCTATGGCAGCCCGGCTCTCCTGCTAGGAGAGCTGTCAGCGCAGCTGACTGAGAGGTTAATCAGCGATCTGCCGCCTACGAATTGCGGTGTCAGTTTGCGGAATTCCCACAAACGGGCCGCCTTAACAGGACGGCCCCTACGGTGGTCCGGCTCTCCTGCTAGGAGAGCTGTCAGCGCAGCTGACTGAGAGGTTAATCGGCGATCTGCCGCCTACGAACTGCGGCACTATCTTTCGGAATTCCCACAAACGGGCCGCCCATTCTCTGCTTATAGTTGGTAGTACGGAGTTTGTAGTTTGTAGAAGCTGGTCTTAAATTTTTTACCATTTGCTGCAAACTAAAAACTACAAACTTAAAACGCAAAAATAGGCTGTCTTAATGCGACAGCCTATTTTTGCTGGAGGAACGTCCCTTCCGGTCACACACCGGGAGGGGCTTTTCTGTATGGAATTTTATTTTGCCATCAGGCTGGCTACTTTATTGGCAAAGGCGACGGGGTCGTCGGGCATGATGCCTTCCAGGAGCAGGGCCTGATCGTAGAGCAGGTTGCAGTAGTCCTTGAAGGACTGGCTGTCTTTGCCCTGGTCGTGGACGGCTGTCAGTTTGCTGAACAGTTCATGCTGCGGGTTGATTTCCAGGATGCGGCGGGCCTTGAGCATGGGGTTGTTGGCAGCGGCAAAGGCCTGTTCCATGGCCAGCGACGGGCCGGCAGCGTCGGCGACGAGGCAGACGGCACCGCTCTTCAAGCGGTTGGACAAGCGGACATCGGCGACTTTATCGCCCAGGAATTCTTTCATGTCCTTCAAGAGGCCTTCATTATCCTTGGCCAGTTCTTCGTTCTTCTTCTTTTCTTCCTTGAAAGCGTCGTCTTCCAGGTCCAGGTCGCCGCGGCTGATGGAGTGGAAGCGGTGGCCTTCGTATTCGCCGATGGCTTCGACGGCGAATTCATCGACCGGGTCGGTCATGTAGAGGACTTCGATGCCGCGGTCGCGGAGCATTTCCATCTGCGGCAGGCCTTCGATGGCTTCTTTATCCTTGCCCGTTGCGTAGTAGATCTTCTGCTGGCCGTCTTTCATGCGGTCGACGTATTCTTTGATGGTGCACAGTTTGCCATCTTTCGACGACATGAAGAGCAGCAGGTCCTTCAATTTTTCGACGTTGTTTTCACCGGTCATCATACCGCTGTAAACGCCGATTTTCAGGGATTTACCGTATTCAGCCCAGAATTTTTCGTATTTTTCACGGTCCTTTTCCAGGTTGCGTTTCAACGTCTTGAGGATGGTCTTTTCCAGGTTACGGCCGATGAGGCTCAATTCGCGGCTCTTCTGCAACAGTTCACGGGAAATGTTCAACGACAGGTCCGGCGAATCGACGAGGCCTTTGACGAAGCGCAGGTAATCCGGCAGGAGGTCCTTGCATTTATCCATGATGAAGACGTGGCGCGAATAAAGCTGGATGCCCGGTTCATAATCGGCATAGTAGAGGTTGAACGGAGCCTTGCCCGGGATGAAGAGCAGTGCCGTGTAATCGACGGCCCCTTCGACGCGGTTGTGGAAGATTTCCATCGGTTCTTCCCATTCGTAGAACTGATGCTGGAAGAATTCCTTATATTCTTCCGGTTTGATGTCCGATTTATTGCGCGTCCACAAAGGCTGCATGGAGTTCAGCGTCCGCGTTTCCGTATGTTCTTCTTCCGGTGCGTCTTCGATGACCTTGCCGTCGGCGTCCTTCGGTTTTTCCTTGGTCGTGAAGTCCATGGTGATCGGGTAGCGGATATAGTCGGAATACTTCTTGACCAGGCTCTGGAGGGTCATCTTGTCGGTATAGTTTTCTTCACTGTCGTCGCCGTAGAAGTCCTTGCCCAGGCTGAGGATGATCGTCGTGCCGTGTTTCGGTTTCTGACATTCTTCCAGGCTGTATTCGCCGTCGCCAGTGGATTCCCATTTATAAGCCTGTTCTTCGCCGGCCTTGCGGGTGACGACCGTGACTTTATCGGCGACCATGAAGGCCGAATAGAAACCGACACCGAACTGGCCGATGAGGTCCTTATCCGTGCTGTCAGCATCCTGGGATTCTTTCAATTTTTCCAGGAAGGCCTTGGTGCCGGACTGGGCGATAGTACCGAGGTTTTCCATCAAATCCTGTTTATTCATGCCCAGGCCGTTATCGGAGATGGTCAGCGTGTGAGCATCGGCATCAGGCGTCAAATGGATTTCAAAGGCCGTATCGCCTTCGAGGAGATCGCCATTGGTCAGGGACTGGTAATGCAGCTTGTCGATGGCATCGGATGCATTGGAAATCAGTTCGCGAAGGAAGATTTCGTGGTTCGTATAAATAGAATGGACCATCAAGTCCAGTAATTGTTTCGTTTCAGCTTGAAATTCATGGGTTTCTTTCGCCATATTCAAACACTCCTTTGTACGATTCTGCCGTAGTGGCGGATACCTTCAGGTACCCTTACACCAATATCATACAGCAAAAAGTCAAATAGTCAAGTATTTTTTAAGGATTTGACCTTTATCGTGTATCCAGTATGCAATTTGAAATAGTGTACCAGATTGTATTATACTATATTTAGCATGTTGATATGAGAAAAAGAGATAGGCATTCACAATTCGCCGACCGCAGGCCGTAGTTCGCCGTAGGTGCCGTCCTGTCAAGGCGGCCCGGCTCTCCTGCTAGGAGAGCTGTCAGCACAGCTGACTGAGAGGTTATTTCGCAGTCTGCGGTGCCAGATTATAGGGTTTCCACAAACGGGCCGCCCAGCGGGCGGCCCCTACGAGCCACTAATCTCAAAGGAGTGATAGATATGCAACAGACATATGGTTTAGAACGCATAGGACTCATGAATCCCAAAGTAGTATACCGCAATATGTCGCCGGCCTGGCTGACGGAACAGGCCCTCTTGAATGGCGAAGGCGTCCTCAGCGACACTGGGGCCCTGGTCGTGCGGACCGGCAAATATACCGGCCGGGCACCGGATGACAAGTTCATCGTCGATACGCCGTCCATCCACGACTACATCGCCTGGAACAACATCAACCGGCCCATTTCCAAAGAAAAATTCAACGCCCTCAAGAGCAAAATCCTGGCCTACTTCCAGAACCGGCCCATTTACCTCTTCGACGGCTTTGCCGGCGCCGACGAGCTGTGCCGCAAGAAATTCCGCGTCGTCAATGAACTGGCCAGCGAATGTCTCTTCATCCGCAACCTCCTCATTCGGCCGACAGCGGAAGAACTGGCCCAGTATGGCGAACCGGACTTCACTATCCTCGTCGCCCCGGGCTTCCAGTGCAATCCGCAGAGCGACGGCACCCATTCCCAGGCGGCCATCCTCGTCGACTACGAATCGCGTACCGTCCTCATCGCCGGTACGCGCTATGCCGGGGAAATCAAGAAGAGCGTCTTTTCGGTCATGAATTATTTCCTGCCCAACGAAGGTGTCCTGCCCATGCACTGCTCGGCCAACATGGACCCGGTCACCAAGGAAACGGCCATCTTCTTCGGCCTGTCCGGCACGGGCAAGACGACCCTTTCGGCCGACCCGAACCGCAAGCTCATCGGCGACGACGAACACGGCTGGTCGCCGCGGGGCATCTTCAATTTTGAAGGCGGCTGTTACGCCAAATGCATCAACCTCAACCCCGAAAAGGAACCGTATATCTACAATGCCATCAAGGCCGGGACCCTCGTGGAAAACGTCGTCCTCGACGAAGACACGCGCCATCCCAACTACTTCGACAGCAAGATAACCGAAAATACGCGGGCCGGCTACCCTATCGACTACATCCCCAATGCGGCCCAGCCCGGCAAAGGCGGCATCCCGACGGTCATCATCTTCCTCACAGCCGACAGCTTCGGCGTCTTGCCGCCCATTTCGCGGCTCAGTAAAGAAGCGGCGATGTACCACTTCGTCACGGGCTTCACGTCGAAAGTCGCCGGCACGGAACAGGGCATTACCGAACCGATTCCGACCTTCTCGACCCTCTTCGGCGAACCCTTTATGCCCTTGGCGCCGGATATTTATGCCGGTATGCTCGGCGAACGCATCGAAAAGTACAACACCAAGGTCTACCTGGTCAATACGGGCTGGACCGGCGGCCCCTACGGCATCGGCAGCCGCATGGACCTGAAATACACGCGGGCCATGATCACCGCCGCCTTGAATGGCCAACTCGACAACGTCCCCTACCGTCACGACATGCGCTTCAACGTCGACATCCCCCAGGTCTGCCCAGGCGTGCCCAACCAGATACTCAACCCGCGGGCGACGTGGGACAACAAGAAGTCCTACGACATCATGGCCAAGAAAGTCGCCGCCATGTTCTACGAAAACTTCAAGACCAAGTACCCCGACATGCCCGAAGAAATCATCCAGGCTGGACCGCGGGTGTAGAGGGGCGCCCGTCCGGGCGCCCGCAGGTCGCAGCGACATCCATGATGTCGCACCGTAGGGGCCGTCCTAAGCCTTTTTGGCCCGTCAGGTGCCGACCAACGAGAGGCGCAAGACGGTTGCCAAAACGGACAGCTGTAGCTAGGCGGCCCGTTGTGAGAATCCCGTTATCGTTCATCATATAGTTGCCTTTCGGACTTGGCTCAATTTGACGGGACCGCCGATGAAGATCTGCTGCAGTTCCCCTTGTTCGCCGACTTTGGCGGCAATGGCCAGGGTACCGCCGGGCTGCTTCATGTAGCAGGCCACGTTCTTATGGGTCGTGCAGGCCAGGGCCGCGGCGACGGCTGCCGATCCGCTGCCGCAGCTGTTTTCCCAATAGAGCGTGTCCGTATCGCGGACGTAGACAGCGGGAATCATGGTCTGTTCCTTCGTATCGCAGAGAATCAGGCCGTAAGCCGGGAAATCCTCGCCATCGACGTAATCAGCCAGGATATGCCAGTATTTCTCTTTATCAATGCCTTCTAAATCAGGCACGAAGTGGACGAAGTGCGTAATCCCCGGCAAATCGACGCGGAAAAAACGGGCCGGCACATCGCCGGCGTCGACGAGGACGCCGCTCACATCTTCGGGATAAGGCATTTCAATGAAGGCTTCGTACAGGCCATCGCCTTTCTGGGCAACCTTAGCCGGCAGGACCGTATCGCAGCCCGAGCAGGATACATCGTATACGCCTTGTGTCCCGCCGTCACAGGCCAGGGCCCAGGCCGCCGCCGACCGCGATGCATTGCCGCAGAACTCGCCGCCCATCATGTCGACGCGCAGGGGCTTGCCCGCTTCGCGGGTCACATAGCCGACCTGTTCCGCTTCGATGCCCGGCAGGGCCAATAACTTCGCCGCCAAAGCACTGTGTTCCTCTTTCGGCACTGGCGTCAGCACCAGAATCGTCGTATTGCCGCTAGGGTCGGCTACTAAATAATCTATGGTCATGTCCATCGCTCCTTTAGTCTAGTGAAATATGTTCCTATTATACCATGATTTGGTGAAAAAAGGGCTTGTCGCACGACGACAAGCCCTTTAAAGTTGTTAGTGGCTAGCCGTTAGTTGTTAGCGGATGGTTTTAAATTTAGCAGAGAACGCAGGCCGCAGTTCGCAGTTCGCCGGTCACAGGCCGCTGTAGGGGCTTCCACGTGGGAAGCCCGTTTAAACATCCAGGGGTTGGTGGACGGTTTTAAATTTAGTAGAGAACCCAGGCCGCAGTCCGCAGTTCGCCGGTTGCAGGCCGCTGTAGGGGCTGTCGCACGAAGATTTTTGCCATCATGCAAGGCCCCTTTTACTTTATAGATTGTAGTACGGAGTTTGTAGTTTGTAGAAGTTGGCTTTAAATTTTTTACCATTTTCTACAAACTTAAAACTCAAAAAGAGGCTGGCTTAATGCGACAGCCTCTTTTAAGAGTTTAGCAGCCAGGGATTGGTGGATAGCGACCGGCGGGACGGCAACAGCCGTCCCTATACGCCCAAAATATGGTATAATGTAATTGAATAGGAGTCATGCTCCCATCGAATTTATGATAAAGGGGTTGATCTTATGTCGAAAACGGCAGCAGATATCATGGAAAAAAATGTCATTACGGCGCAGAAAGATACGTCTATCTTTGACCTCGTCGATATGTTCGTAGAAAACAACATCACGGCCATTCCTATCATCAAAGACGACAAGGAAATCATCGGCATCGTCACCGACGCAGACCTCCTGTACAAGGAAGTCAAGCCCTGTGTCCCCCAATACGTCAACCTCCTGGGAGCCAACATCTATTACGGCAACCTCAAGGAATACCAGCAGGGCTTCAAGAAACTCTTTGCCTGCACGGCCGAACAACTCATGACCAAAAAAGTCATCATGGCCGGCCCGGACGCCACCATGGAAGACCTGGCCAGCGTCATGGTCGCAGAACACCTGAAAGCCATCCCTATCGTCAAGGACAAGAAGCTCCTGGGCATGGTAGAACGAAAGAATATCCTCAAACAACTCTATAACGAATACGGTGAAAATACGCAGTGAAAAAAAGCGCTGTCGCATATGCGGCAGCGCTTTTTTAGCAGTTAGCAGCTAGCAGTTAGCAGTTAGCAGTTAGCCGCTAGCAGCTAGCGGCTGGCGGCCCGGCTCTCCTGCTAGGAGAGCTGTCAGCGTAGCTGACTGAGAGGTTAATTCTCGTCCTATTCGGAATCGTATGCTTTACATGTTGGGCTACTACAAACCCATTATGGCAGCGGGCTCGCCACGTGCGAACCCCTACATCGTTATTTATTCTGCAAACTCATTTATCTTCGTACACGCGGACGCGGAGGTGGAGTCCCAGTTTGTCGCAGATGGCGCGGCATTTCTTGATTTCTTCGCTGTCTTCGACGTGGTCGACGACGGTGAGGACGACGTTGGGGACGTACTGCTTACAGTCGACGGCGAATTTGAGCATGGCGTCATAAGATTGGATGCCGAATTTGCTGCGCGTCAGTTCCAGGTAGCGTTCCTTATTGGACGCATTCATGCTGATGGAAATGGTATCGAGGATACCGCCGCCAAAATCGGGGGCCGTATCGCGGCCATAGGCCAGGTCGGACAGGCCGTTGGTATTGACGCGGGTCTTCACGCCGGGATGCGTTTCCTTGACGTACTTCAAGAGGGCCGTCAAATCGGCCAGCCGTTCCGTCGGTTCGCCGAAGCCGCAGAAGACGACTTCGTTGATGTGGTCCCAGGGAGCGCCATCGAGAGCTTTCTTCACTTCATCGACGGTCGGTTCCCGCTTCAGCCACAGCGTTTCATTTTCGGCCATTTTCTTCATGGAGCGCAGACAGAAAGTACACGAACAGGTACAGCGGTTGGTCAGATTGACGTACATGCTCCACTGCCCTTCAGGCTTCATCTTCAAGCCATCTGCGAGATCTACATATTGTCCTTGTCCTACTACAGTGTAAACGATCATAATACCCTATCCCCTTTTTTGTTATTTAGAGCTGCCTGAATGGCAGACATCATCTCAGTGTGGTCAGATATTCTTCAAAGGCCAATCCGGCGTTGTGCGGCAGGTCCAGTTCTTCCGTATAGGCCATGACGCGGCAGATGAAGTCCGACGCCTTCTGTACGGCCTGTTCCAGGCTTTCGCCGCGGACGACGGACGCCGATACGATGGCCGTAAAGACATCGCCTGTACCGCTTCGGTCGCCGCCGACCTTTTTGGCCCGGACCCAGCTCATCTTCCCCTGGTCATAGATGAAATTGCCGATGTACGGCCCCTCGTGGATGCCCGTCAAGATGACGCCCTGCGGTCCCTTGGCGGCCAGGGCCTTGGCCATGGCGGCGAAATCGTCCTCGCTCAGGTCTCGGTCCGACCGGTACGGCAGGTTCAAAAGCTCACAGGCTTCGGTCACATTGGGCGTCACTACGTCGGCATAGGACAGGAGACGCCGCATTTCATCGCACATCTCCTGGGTATACGACGGATACAGCTGGCCATTGTCGCCCATGACGGGATCGACGATAGCCAATGTATGGGGTCCCTTGAAATCGCGGAGGAAATCGAGGACGATGTCGATCTGCCGGGCCGAGCCGAGGAAGCCCGTACTGATGCCGTCAAAGGTCAGGCCGTTCTTCTTCCAGCTCTCGATATACGGCGCCATGTGGTCCGTATAGTCGTCGAAATAATAGTCGTGGAAGCCCGTATGGACCGACAAGATAGCTGTCGGCAAAATGCAGCCCTCGACCTTCAGGGCCGACACGATGGGCAGGGCCACGGCAATGCTGCAGCGGCCATAGCCGGTCACATCATTGACCAGAGCCAGTTTCTTCTGATGCATATACAATCATTCCTTATCTTTTCAGGCTATAACCATAACCATGGAATTTAGCCTTGACCAGACAAGCGACCAGTGCATAAGCGGCAATCATATTGACGACGCCTTCCCCGATGAGCCCCGGCACCATGGGGATGCCGACGGCCCAGCTGCCGTAGAGGAGACTGCCCGATACGGTATAAGACAGGACCATCCAGGCAGCGGATAAGAAGAAACCGATAAAGACGCGCGGCGACGTCAGCGTCCATGCCCGTTCATCCGGGCGGACCGTATAGAAAACGGCTTCGACCATGACGTACTTGATGATCAGCGTCGGGATGATCCAAATCGGGAAACCGCCGATGAAATCGGACAGGGCCGACCCGATAGAGGCAGCCAGGGCCGCCTGCCGGCGTGTACTGAACAGGACCGACGCAAAAATAATCGCGTCTCCCAAATGAGCATAGCCCAGTGGAATGGGAATCTTCGGCACAAAAGTGAGGACGAAGACCAACGCCGTCAAAACGGCCGCATAACAAAGGCTCCCAGCCGAAGTGGCCGATTGTTTGTGTTCCATAGAATATGATGACATGTGAAATCCCCCTAACGGTTATAGAGTTTCACACATTGGCCAATGTATGGTTATGATTAATCTGTACTCTATTCTAGGGTATATCTACCCCATTGTAAATGGGACAGATTGAACTTTTTCTGTCTAACAGAAAAAGTTCAATCTGTAGGGGCCGTCCCAAAGGGCGGCCCGCCTGAATCCAATAGAAAAAAATAAATCCGTAGGGGACGCCTAAAAGGCGGCCCGTCTGAATCCAATAGAAAAAGTTCAATCCGTAGGGGCCATCCCAAAGAGCGGCCCGCCTGAATCCAACAGAAAAAGTTCAATCCGTAGGGGCCATCCCAAAGAGCGGCCCGCCTGAATCCAATAGAAAAAGTTCAATCCGTAGGGGCTCCCACATGGGGAGCCCGTCGAGTATTTGGCGGCACTCTCCTCAAACGGGAAAAGCGTTCATATTCTGATTGGGCTTGCCACGTGCAAGCCCCTATAAAATCAAAACGGGACCGTGCATGACGACATATGTCTTCGTGCACGGTCCCGTTGGTTATACGAACCGCTCAATCACACCAGCTTGCGGGATTCCCACAACGTGCCACATGCGGGCTCGCCACGTGCGAGCCCCTACATATCAAAATGCGATGGCCCTTACGGCGACATGATTCATGGCACTGCGGCCTGCGGCCTGCGAACGGCGAACGGCGGGCTCGCCACCCGTGAGCCCCTACATATCAAAATGCGATGGCCCCTATGGCGACATGATTCATGGCGCTGCGGCCTGCGAACGGCGAACGGCGGGCTCGCCACCCGCGAGCCCCTATATATCCAAATAGGTCCAGCCCTGGTCCTGGTGGATTTTCTTTTCTTTCATGAGGTGGCCCAAGGCGCGCTTGAAGGCGGCTTTGCTCAGGCCGAATTTGGCTTTGATGACGGCCGGTGCCGTCTTGTCGCCATAGGGCATCTTGCCCTTGCGCTGCTTGAGGAAGTCCAGGATGCGTTCGGCATCGGGATTGATGGCATTTTCCTTGGTCTGGCGCAGGGAGATGTTGATGCGGCCGTCTTCGCGCAGGTAGGTGATGCGGCCTTTGATCATCTGGCCGATGAGGATGGGCCCGTTGAATTCGCTGCGGTGCAGGAAGGCGATCCAGCGTTCGCGGGTCATGAGGTATGCCCCCTGGTCGGTCATGTTGTAGACCGCCCCTTCGACCCAGTCGCCGACTTTGGCGTCCGTCGCCGCCCGCGAAGCCCGGCGCATTTCGTCTTCCACTTCCATAGAGACGGCCAGACGGTGGGACTTGTCTTCATAGAGCTTGACCCAGACGTATTCCCCTTCCTTGGGGCGGCCTTTCATTTCGGCAAAGGGCATGAAGATGCCCCGTTCCGTGCCGACGTCGACGAAGGCGCCGAAGCGCGTCGTATTGATGACCGGCGCATAGCCGATCTGGCCGACTTTAATCTTCGGCAGGCGCATGGAGGCCGTCAGGCGGCCCGACGGATCGTGGTACAAGAAGACCGTCACTTTGTCGCCGACTTTGACGTCGCCTGTCTGCTGGTTCTTATGGAGTAAAATATCGTCGTTCGTATTGCCCGTACCGCCGTTCAAAAAGACGCCCATATCGCTCTGGCGCAGGACTTCCAGCGTAACAATACTATTTTCCTGAAGTGTCATCATCTTATTCACCTTCGTAGGCAATGCGCGGTGCGTCGCACCATAAGTTTTCCAGATCGTAATACTGACGATCCTGTTCGACGAAGACGTGGGCAATGACTTCACCGGCATCGATGAGGATCCACTTGCCTTCGCGGTAGCCTTCGACGTGACGGACATCATAGCCGTTCTTTTCCATCTGTTCTTCGATATTGTCGGCAATACTCTGGGACTGCCGGTTGTTGCGGGCACTGCAGATGACGAAGTAGTCCGCCATGAGGGACGAATCGCTCATATCGAGGGTGACGATGTCCCAGGCTTTCTTGTCGTCAGCGGCCTTGCAGGCAATTTCATAGCTCTTCAGTTCTTTCGGTTGTTCAGCTTTCGCTGCTTTCATGGTAATTGGCATGTATATAGTAACTCCTTTATGACGTAATTATTGTTTCGTATCATCCGGTTCCGGCGCCGTCGAGATGGCGTTGTTCGTGCGGCCAATGACTTTCTGGACTTCGACCGGATCGTAGGTCCAGTAGTATTTCGTATCGCCGTTCTTGCCGCTCATGGCCATTTCGCCGGGCAGGATATAGAAATCGATGTTGTCAGCCGTCACGCCGCGGAAATCGAAGGCCAGCTGGGCCATGTCCTTGGCGGAAATGTTGGAATCGACGTTGTGCCAGGCCCGGTACATGAAGAAGGCATTGGTCACGCCGAAGCAGTCCTGCCGGTCTTCATAGAAGTTCTTGATGAACCGTTCCTGCCGCTGCGTCCGCGACAGATAGCCGTCCGCATCGATATAGCGCATATAGCCGGCGGCTTCCTTCCCGGTCAGGGTCTGATAGCCCTGGAAGAGGTTGATGTCGGTCTTCCCCGTCGCTTCGTCGCCGTGGTACATGTTCTTTTCGACGTAAATCGGCACACCGCCGCTGAGGTCGACCATCTTCGAGAAGGAATCGGCCGTAAAGGTCGCATAATACGGGATGGGGATGTGGAAAATATCTTCGACGACGGCCCGGACCAGGCTCATGCCGCCTTCACTGTAGACATCCTGTAATTCCTGGATGCCCTTTTCCTTGCGCCCTTCGATTTTCGTATCGTCAGGCAGCATGATGATGTCGATGTGCTTCTTGGCCTTGTTGATAGCCGCGACGCCGACGAAATTCGCCTGCTGCGGGTCCCCACCATCGGTGCCGAGGAGCAGGACGTAGAGCGGCTTGTCCGGGCTGGTCTGGGCAAAGACGGAGCTGTCGCTCTGGGTCTGGCTCGTGTCCGGCACATCCTGCTGGATCGGCGCCTCTTTGATGGACTGGTAATGCAGGTACAGGGACCGGCCTGCCAGGACGATGGCGATGGCGGCGACGACGGCCAGGATGCGGTATAATATCTTTCTTCGTTTCTCCTGTGTCATCCTCAGGCCTTCCCATCTGCGGCACGGACGACGTCGATCTGGGCATTGCGGTTGACGACGGTGCCGACGAAAATAGGTTTGCCCTGGTCGAGGAGATGGCGGATCGTCGAATCATAGCCCAAGAGGACGGCTTCATCGAGGTCGCGCCTGGCTGCCTGGCGCAGGTCGTCGACACCGTCGAAGTCGCGGTTCACTTCGATGTAATCGGCGAGGAAAATGATTTTTTCCAGGGTGCTCATCTGTTCCGCCCCGGTCGTGTGGTGGGCGACGGCCCCCAAGAGGGCCGGGTCGGTAATGCCATAGCGCTCCTTGGCGATGGTCACGGCCGCATAGCCGTGGAGCAGGCCGCCGTTGGCCAGGATAGGTGCCGGCAGGACGGGAAAGGATTTTTCCGCCAGTGCCTGCATCTCCGGCAGGGGCAGCTGTTTGGCAGCATCGTGCAAAAGGCCGGCTACTTCAGCCGTATCGGCATCGCAGCCGTAGCGGTCTGCCAATTCGCGGGCCGCTGCTGCTACACCCAGTACATGGGTATAGCGATGAGAAGACAGAGATTTCTTTAAATCCTCTTTGATTCTATCTTTGAATTCTTCGTTGTACATTGATATACTCCATTTTTTCTGATGTATTCGGCCACAGCCGGCGGCATCATATAGCGCACAGATAGCCCTAAGCGGATGCGGCGGCGCAGTTCTGTCGATGAGATTTCCATGGTCGGTACGGGCAGCTTGAGGATATGCTTCCCCAGCTCTCCGAAAGAGGCGATGATGGAATCGATCTGTTCTGAGCCATCGGGCCGGGTCGCTCCGACGAACTGGCACAGCTTCAGGATTTCTTCCGGTTCCTTCCAGTTGTGCAGGTCGTGGATCGTGTCTGTGCCGGATATAAAATACAAGATATACGACGGTCCGTAGAGCTTCTTCAGGAAGCGCAGCGTATCGACCGTATAGGAGTTGCCCTTGCGGCGCATCTCCATATCACTGACTGTAAAATGCGGGTTGTCAGCCGTAGCCAGGCGCGTCATGGCCAGGCGCTGCTCGGCCGTCGCGCCGTTGACGTTCTTGTTGGGCGTGATGTATGACGGCACGAAGAGGACCTTGTCCAGGTGAAAGGTCTGGCGCGCTTCTTCAGCGATCATGAGATGCCCTAAATGGATGGGATTGAAGGTCCCTCCCATGATGCCGAGCCTAGTGATTTCCATGGTACCAATAGATTCCTCCCCAGGCGATAGCTACTGCTAACGCGTAAAGCAATAAAAATCTGGCATAATGCCGGTATTCAAACTGTGTCTTCGGCGACGCAGCGTACTGGCGCAGGGTCCGTCCATACCCGCGCAGCTTCCGCAGCCTCAACGGACCTGACCGTCGCCGTCGACGAGGTATTTATAGGACACGAGAGTTTCCAGCCCCATAGGTCCGCGGACATGCAGCTTCTGCGTGCTGATGCCGATTTCGGCGCCAAAGCCGAATTCAAAGCCATCGGTAAAGCGCGTCGACGCGTTGACGTAGACAGCGGCCGAATCGACGGCGGCCTGGAAGGCAGCCGCTGTGGCCTTGTTTTCCGTGATGATGGCTTCCGAATGGTGAGTGCTGAAACGGCGGATATGGTCCAGTGCTTCCTGGAGGGAGCCGACGACCTTGACCGACATGATGAGGGCGTTGTATTCCGTCGCCCAGTCGTCGTCACTGGCAGCCTTCATGACGCTGGACTGGCAGGCTTCGTCGTCACCGCGCAGCTCGACGCCGTCGGCTTTCATGACCGGCGCCAGTTTCTTGAGGAAGGCCTGGGCCACGTCGCGGTGGACCAGGAGCGTTTCCATGGCGTTGCACGTCGACGGCCGCGATACCTTGGCATTTTCGACGATCTTGACGGCCATGTCCAAATCGGCATCCTTGTCGACGTAGACGTGGCAGACGCCGCTCCCCGTTTCGATGCAGGGCACTGTCGCCGTGTCGACGACCATGCGGATCAGGCCGGCCCCGCCGCGGGGAATGGCCAGGTCGATATAGCGGCGCAAGGTCAAGAGTTCTTTGACCAGGGCCCGGTCGGTATCCTCGATGAGGTTCACAGCATCGGCCGGAAGGCCGGCTGCGGCCAGGCTTTCGCGGATGACTTTGGCCAGGGCCGTATTGGAAGCGATGGCTTCACTGCCGCCGCGGAGAACGCAGGCATTACCGGCTTTGACGCAGAGGACGGCGGCGTCGACCGTGACGTTGGGCCGCGATTCATAAATGATGGCGATGACGCCTAAGGGCACGCTGACCTTGCGGATGTGCAGGCCGTTGGGGCGGTCCCATTCGTCGAGGACGACGCCGGCCGGGTCGGGCAGGGCGATGACCTGGCGGACGCCTTCGGCCATGGCGGCGATGCGCTCTTTGGTCAGCGTCAGGCGGTCGACCATGGCCGGCGCCATGCCCTTGGCTTTAGCCCGCTGCAAGTCGACGGCATTGGCTGCCAGGATATCGGCTTCATGGGCGACGAGGCCGTCGGCGATGGAGGCCAGGGCCTGATTCTTTTCTGCCGTAGAGGCAGCGGCCAGGACGTACGAGGCTTCCTTGGCGTCACGGCCTTTGCGGAATACTTCGGATATCATAGAAAATACCCCCTTTTAATACATGGCGACGAGATTATCGCGATGAATGACTTCCTCATAAATGCCATTGTGGCCTAGGACCTTGGGAATATCCGCAGACTGCAGGCCCTTGATGGCATTGATGTTGACGCTGCTGTAGTTACTGATGCCCTTGGCAATGGTCAGGCCGTCGTAGACGACGCTGACGATGTCCCCTTCATCGAAGATGCCTTCGACGGCGGTAATGCCGACGGGCAGGAGGCTCGAACCGTGGTCGATGATGGCATTGCGGCAGCCCTGGTCGACGACGAGCCGGCCCTGGGCCTTGCTGCCCGATACGAGCCAGCGCTTCTTCGAGTGCAGCGGCGTTTCTTTAGCTTTGAACAGCGTCCCCACTTCTTCGCCGGCGCAGATACGGCTGATGATGCCGTCTTCACTGCCCGAGGCGATGACCATGTCCACATCGGCTGCCGTGGCAATGGACGCGGCCTGTATCTTAGTGTACATGCCGCCCGTACCCATGCTGGACCCGGCGTCGCCGGCGATTTCATAGATGTGCTTGTCGATGTTGTCGACGACAGGGATGATTTTGGCATCATCATGGGTCCGCGGATTGTCCGTGTAGAGGCCATCGATGTCAGACAAGAGGATGAGCAGGTCGGCGTCGACGAGGCCGCTGACCATAGCCGACAGCGTGTCGTTGTCGCCGATTTTGTATTCATCGACGGCGACGACGTCGTTTTCATTGATGATGGGAATGACGCCCATGTCGAGCATCGTCAGCAAGGCGTTGCGGGAGTTCATGAACTTGCTCCGGTCCTGGGAATCCATACGGGTCAGCAGGACCTGGCCGACGACCTGGCCGTATTCGCGGAAGAGCCGTTCATACGTATGCATGAGGACGCCCTGGCCGACGGCGGCGAGGGCCTGCTTTTCCCGTATCGACCGGGGCCGGTGGTCCATGTGGAGCGGCGCCATGCCGGCATTGGTCGCGCCGGAGCTGACGAGGATCATCTGCTTACCCTGGTTCTGGAGATCCGCCAGTTCCCGGACCAGGTGTTCCATACGCCGATAGTTCAATTTTCCTGTAGCATGGGAAATGGTGCTGGACCCGACCTTGACGACGATGCGTTTCTTCTGGCCGAAGTCCCTGCTTGTACTGTTCACAAAGCCTCACGTCCTAGTCTTTAATAAATTCGTAATGAGATTTCTTATCTTTCTTCTTGAATAAGACGCCGTAGTGGCCGATGACCTGAATGAGTTCGGCGCCGAGCATGTCGGCCAAATCTTCCATGGTTTCCTTCGTCGGCAGATTGGCGTTGTTGAGGACGTGGGCCTTGATCAGTTCCCGCGCCGTAATAGCAGCACGGGCGCTGTCGATGACGGCATCGCTGAGGCCGTCCTTGCCGATCTGGACGACAGACGGCATGAGGCTGGCCATGCCCTTGAGTTGCTTCTTATCTTTATTGTTCATATGGATCTCCTTGTGCTCATTATTATATAAAATATGTTGAACTCAGGCGGGCTCGCCACGTGCGAGCCCCTACGGGGTATTGGGTATGTTACCGCTGGACTCTGGCGGGCCGCCCGCTCCTGATTCAACCTCTCAGTCAGCTTCGCTGACAGCTCCCCTATCAGGGGAGCCCTACGAAAACTGGCGGCGTTATCGATGGATTCAGACGGGCTCGCCACGTGCGAGTCCCTACAGAGTATTGGGTATGTTGCCGCAGGCTGTAGGGGCGTGCCGTGGCGCGCCCGCTCCACTCCTAGGGGGAATTTCTGTTTTCCGTCCATGGGGTTTGAAATGCGTGATTCACAGGACTCTGGCTGGCCGCCCGCTCCTGATTCAACCTCTCAGTCAGCTTCGCTGACAGCTCCCCTATCAGGGGAGCCCTACGAAAACTGGCGGCGTTATCGATGGATTCAGACGGGCTCGCCACGTGCGAGTCCCTACAGAGTATTGGGTATGTTGCCGCAGGCTGTAGGGGCGTGCCGTGGCGCGCCCGCTCCACTCCTAGGGGGAATTTCTGTTTTCCGTCCATGGGGTTTGAAATGCGTGATTCACAGGACTCAGGCGGGCTCGCCACGTGCGAGCCCCTACGATGGCTCCCCTATCAGGGGAGCCAATGGCGGCCTGCGTTATTTGTGGTATTCAAATTCCATGGAATAAATGCGGACGGTGTTGCCGTCCTGGATGCCGTGTTCCTGGAGGAGCTTGTCCAGTTCCATGTAGCGCCAGATGCGCTGGAAGCGGCGCAGGGACTGGTCGTCGTCGAAGTTGGTCATGGCGACGAGGTTTTCGATGCGGGCGCCGGTGATGACGAAGGCGCCGTCGTCGTCGCGCTTGACTTCAAAGTCCGGCTTATTCTGGGCTTTATAGACGACTTCTTCCGTCGTTTCGTCCGGTTCTTCGACGTATTCTTCGAGCATCGTCCAGACCCGTTCCAGGAGCTTGTCCATGCCTTCGCCGGTCATGGCGCAGATGGGATAGACTTCGACGCCGTGAGCGGTCATGTAGTCCATGAGCCGTTCCAGGTTGTCCGAATCGCCGAGGAGGTCGATTTTGTTGGCCGCTACGACCTGGCGTTTGCGCGCCAGTTTTTCGCTGTATTTCGCCAGTTCGGCATTGATCTTTTCATAGTCTTCGATGGGGTCGCGCCCTTCGATGCCCGACACGTCGACGACGTGGATGAGGATTTTCGTCCGTTCGATATGGCGCAGGAAATCGTGGCCCAGGCCGACGCCTTCACTGGCGCCGTCGATGAGGCCGGGGATATCGGCCATGACGAAACTGCGGTGGTCCGGCAGGTTGACGACGCCCAAAATCGGGTTGAGCGTCGTGAAGTGGTAGGCTGCGACTTCCGGCTGGGCTGCCGAAACCTTGCGCAGGATACTCGACTTGCCGACGCTGGGGTAACCCAGGAGGCCGACGTCAGCCAGGACCTTCAGTTCCAGGCGCAGCCACCGTTCTTCACCCGGTTCGCCCCGTTCGGCAAAGGTCGGCGTCCGGTTGGCGCTGGTGCGGAAATGCCAGTTGCCGCGGCCGCCGCGGCCGCCTTTGGCGACGATGGCCCGCTGGCCGTCGCGGGATAAGTCAGCCATGACCTGGCCCGTTTCTTCATCTTTGACGATGGTCCCCAAGGGAACAGTGATCAATAAATCTTCGGCATTGCGGCCGTACTTGTTGCTGCCTTCGCCTTTTCCGCCGGGCTTGGCCTTGAACAGGCGGCGGAACCGGAAGTCGACCAGGGTATTGACGTTGCGGTCGGCGACGAGGACGACGTTACCGCCCTGGCCGCCGTCACCGCCGTTCGGCCCGCCCTTGGGGACGAATTTTTCGTGACGGAAACTGCTCATGCCGTCGCCGCCCTTGCCGGACTGTACAAAAATTCTTGCTCTGTCTATAAACATATTTCACCTCATAGGAATACATGCGGATACAGAAAGAGACACAGCATACATATACCATGTCTCCTGTCTATCTGTCCAAAAATATCTAATTGACGTTACTATCAAATTTTAAAGCATATTCGCTCATCTGTAAAGTCATTTTTCCTGAATAATTTCCAAAGCCTTCTCAAACTGGCTGTCTTCCGGGTCGGACGGCGTCAAGGGAACGACGACATCCGGTTCGATACCGACGCCGTCGATTTCGCGGCCATTCGTCGTCCGATACTTGGCGACGGTCACTTTGACAGCCGATGCCGAGTCGACGGGGAAGACGCCCTGGACGGTCCCCTTGCCGTAGGTCTTGACGCCGACGATGGGGCCGAGTTTCATATCCTGAACGGCACCGGCGACGATTTCCGAAGCGCTGGCCGAATTTTCATTGACCAAGACGACGATGGGAATCGGGTCATCCGTCCCCTGGGCCGTGTACTGGTCCACTTTGCCATCCTGTTCCGTATAAGACACGATGGTACTGTTGGGCGGAACGAAATTGCTGGCCACGCCGACGGCCTGTTCGACGATGCCGCCCGGGTTGTCACGCAGGTCGAGGATGAGCTTGTTCATGCCCTGTTCGCGGAGCTTGGTGAATTCCTTGGTGAAATCGTCAGCCGTACCATCACTGAAGACGGCCACGCGGATATAGCCGACGTCCGTGCCGTCGACCATCTTGCCGGCAACTGTCGGCACGTGGATCTGGCGGCGCTGGACGGTAAAGGATTGTTCTTCGCCATCGCGGCGGACGACGAGGTCGACGCTGGTGTCGACAGGCCCGCGGATGTTCTTGGACACATCTTCCAGCTGATAGCCCTCGACGGACGTGCCATCAATGGACACCAGGATATCACCGCGCTGGAGACCCGCTTCCTCAGCCGGACTGCCTTCCATGACACCGGCGATGAGGATGCCTTCATCGGTCGAGGCGATGTAGACGCCGATGCCGGCGTAAGTACCGCTCATCTGGGCGGAAAAGTCTTTATACAAATCGCCGCCGAGATAGGTCGAATGTTTATCGCCCAAAGTACTGACCATGCCCTTCAAGGCACCGTCAAAGATGGCGTTTTTATCGACATTTTCGGCATAATGGCTTTCGATGATTTCCAAGGTCCGGAAAAACTCGAACATCGACGAAGGCCGGCCCGTATAATACCAAAAGAGGCCAACCATGGCGACAATCATGATGATCATACCGCTGCAGACATATCCCAGCGGCCGGCGGACGCGCTCCCACGTCTGCCGTAAACTATGTTTCCCCATCAGGGTGCCTCCTCGAAATTAGTTCATAGTTTGCAGTTTTTAGTTTGCAGTAAATGTCCAAAAATTTAAAGCCATCGCTACAAACTCTGTACTACAAACTTTATACTATACAAAAAGTACTCGTGCCTGGCAGCAGAAGCTGTGACGCGCCGACTTCCCCCCTACAAATACCCCTGGGGGTCGACGGGGTCGCCGTTGGCGCGGACTTCAAAGTGGACGTGCGGGCCCGTGGAGTTGCCCGTCGAGCCGGCATAGGCGATGACCTGGCCTTGAGAGACGGCCTGGCCCGGCGAAACGGCGAGTTCCTGATTATGGCCGTACAACGTCGACAGGCCGTTGCCGTGGTCGATGACGACGGCGTAGCCATAGCCGCTGATCCAGCCGGCTTCGACGACCGTACCGCCATCGGCTGCCTGGACAGGCGTGCCATAATCGACACCGATGTCGATGCCGCTATGGTAGATGGTCGTCCCGAAGATGGGATGGGTCCGGTAACCGTAAGGCGATGTGATGACGCCGTTGACGGGCCAGATCATGGCTCCCGTCCCGCCGCTGCTGACGGGCTGGGAATCGCTGCCATCGCTGCTGTCTGGGGCAGGCGGCGCGGCCTGGGCCGCCGCTTCTTCGGCAGCCCGCTGGCGCAGCTTGTCGCCCAGGGACTGGGAAGCCTGCTGATATTCGGCATAGGCCTTCTCAGCCGTAGCCTTATCGTTCTGGGCCTGGTAGAGGACAGCCTGCTGTTCGTCTTTATGGGCGGCGATTTCGTCGCGCTTGGCCTTCGCTTCATCGCGCAGCTGGGCCTGGCGGTCGCGCTGTACTTCTAATTCTTTTTGAGCCGCTTCGATAGCTGCCCGTTCCTGACGGATGTCAGAAATGAGGGAGATATCGGCATCGACGACGCGGCGCAGGAGTTCCAGGCGGTTGGAAAAGTCGCTGAAATCCTTGGCGCCGAGGACGACGTCGAGATAACTCAGCTGGCCGTGCATATAGATATCGCGGATGCGCTTGGTAAAGACTTTCTCCCGCTTCTGCAGGCGCGCCCGGTTCTCGTCGAGCTCGGCCTGGGTCGCGGCTATTTTTTCTTCCGTCGACGCCAAATCGGCCGTCACCGCCTGGTATTCGCCCTGAGCGGCTTCCAGGCTCTTCTGGATTTCATAGAGCTTATCGCTGACGTTGTCGATGACCATTTGGGCCTGGGCCTTCTTCTCACTCTGCTCGGCCATGCGGGTCTGGACGTCATCCAGCTGGCCCTGCAGGTCATCGTCGGCAAAGGTCAGGAGACACGGCGATAACAGGGCTGCCGTCACGGCGAGGATGATATATTTTCTTACCATATTACACCTTCATATATCGTTTCAGCGAAATCGTACTGCCCAGGGCGCCGATGATCATACTGATGACCAAGAGGATGGCTGCCGTGCGGTACATAAAGGGATAAACGCTGACCATAGGCAGGAATGCCAGCGACTGGTGGACCGCCGTGACGACGAAGCCGTAGAACTGGCACAAGGCCAGGTCGGCCAGGACGCCGCCGATGAAGCCCAGGAGCAGCCCTTCCAGGAGGAACGGCCAGCGGATGAACCAGTTCGTCGCGCCGACGTATTTCATGATGGCGATTTCCTTGCGCCTGGCGAAGACGGTCAGGCGGATAGTGTTGGAAATGATGAACAGCATGGCCAGGGTCAGGAAGATGATCAGGGCAATGCCGCCCCAGCGGATGATGCGTGTGATCTGGAAGAGCTGTTCGATGATTTCCTGGCCGTAATGGGTCCCTTCGACTTCGGGATAGTCAGCGACGATGTCGGCCGTCCGGCGCACGGCTTCCGGTTCGGTAAAGGTCACTTCATAAGAACTGGGCAAGGGATTCTTGCCGTCCAGGGCGTCGAGGATGCCCGGCTGGTCCTTCATGCGTTCCTTGAGGATGTCCATGGCCTGGTCCTTGTCGGTAAAGGATACGGACTTCACATCGGGCAGGGCGCTCAGGCGGCGGCCGACGCTGTCGATGTCCTTCTGGGTCACGTCGTCTTTGAGGTAGACCGTGATTTCGACCTGGCTTTCCAGGCTCTCAGCAAAATAATCGAGGTTGGCCACGAGGGTCAGGAAAATGCCCAGGATGAACAGGGACAAGGCGACGGTAGCAATGGACGCGATGGACATGAAGCGGTTGCGCCAGAACGACTGAATGGCTTCGGCCATGTAGTAGCGCATGGTCCTAATTTTCATCGTCATAGCCCCCCTTCTGTTCATCGCGGACGACTTTGCCGCCGTCGATTTCGATGACCCGCTTGTTCATCATGTCGACGAGGGTCTTATCATGAGTCACCATGAGGACTGTCGTCCCCATGTGGTTGATTTTCTTGAAGACTTCCATAATGTCCCGCGACGTTTCCGGGTCCAGGTTCCCCGTCGGTTCATCGGCAATGAGCAGCAGCGGCCGGTTGACGATGGCCCTGGCGATGGCTACGCGCTGCTGTTCGCCGCCGCTGAGGTTCTTAGGCAGGGCATCGGCCTTGCCGACCAGGCCGACCAGGTCGAGGACATCGCGGACACGGCGGCGGATGAGGCGTCGCGGCGCTTCGATGACTTCCATGGCAAAGGCCACGTTTTCCTGAGCCGTCTTATTGGGCAGGAGGCGGAAATCCTGGAAGACGATGCCCATTTTACGGCGCAGATAGGGCACGCGGTTCTTGGCCAGCTTATTGACTTCAATGCCGTTGACGAAGACCGAACCCCGCGATGGCAGTTCTTCATGGGACAAGAGCTTGATGAGCGTTGACTTGCCGGCACCGCTGGCACCGACGACGAAGACGAACTCGCCCTTGCCGATATGGAGCGATACGTGGTCCAGGGCAATGGAGCCATTGTCATAGACCTTGGATACGTTCTTTAATTCAATCATAAGGACCTCCGATGCTGTTGCAGGCGCTTGCGGACGCCCTTGCGGCCTTCCAGGATGCGCAGGGCCAGATAGGCATTGCGCAGGGACTGGCGCCGCAGGTGATTGAGGCGGGCCTTGATTTCCGGCGCCAAATGGCCGAGGGCCAATTTCTGGCTCACGTCGGCGACGATATCCGCAGCCTGGACGTCTTCTGTCGTGCCGCAGACCCTATCTCCGATGAGGTCGATGAAACTGTCGATTTTCGGGTCATACGACACGGCCGTCGCCGGCACCTGCATGATAGCCGAAAAGATGAGGGCGTGCAGGCGGTTGGCAATGACCGCATCCATACAGCCCATGAGGGACATGAATTCCACCGTCGTATAGTGGCCGTCGAGGACGACGGCTTTCGTCTTCATGCGGCTGGCAATGTCACGGCCGGCTTCGACGTCGGCCGGGTACTGCATGGGGATGAAGATGACGTGGACGTCCTGTGTTTCCTGCAGCTCGTCAGCAGCAGCGGCAATGGCGTCCTTATAGGCTTCATGGTCCTGCCAGTTGCGGACGGCAATGCCCAGGCGCCGGCGGATGCCGGTGATGCCGTGTTTCTTGAGGATATAGAGGCCGATGTTCTTGTCGACGGGATGCATGGACAAGACGGCGTCAGCCGTGACATGGATAGGCGGCCGGGTCACGCCCATGGCGGCCAGTTCGGCTTTGGAATCGGCATCGCGGACGCCGATGACGGCGACGCGCTGCAAGACATCGCGCACAGCCCGGCGGGCCTTGGCGCCGCGGACGGGGCCGATGCCCTGAGCGTAGAGCATGACGGGCTTCTTGAAGAACAGGGCGATTTTCATGATCCACAAGTAATAATAGAGGCTGCGGGCGCTGGTCACGTCCTGCAAAAGGCTGCCACCGCCGCTTATAAGAATATCACAGCGGCGAATGGCCGCTGCGATAGCAAAGAAGTTCAGGCGGTGTACAGCCTGTACGTTATGGTTTTCCCAGGTCATGCGGCAGTTGCCGGTGATGACCGTAATCGATACGTCGGGAATGATGTCTTTCAGGGAGCCGACAATGGCCGCCAGCATGGCTTCGTCGCCGGCATTGGCAAAACCGTAATAGCCGGAAATGACGACTCTAGTCACGATGGGCCACCTGCTTTCCCAGCCACGTCGTCACATAGCTGACGATGGCAATGGCGATGATCAGTCCGATACCGATGACCATGCCCGTCACCCAGCCGTTGATGCCGCGGATGAAGGACATGAGGAAAGGCGTGCGGATATGGGCAAAGGTTTCGACCATAGAGCCGACGCCGATGGCAGCGGCGATGACCAGGAAGAAGTGCAGCAGCTGCGGCCATTTACGGTACAGCGCAGCGACCATGAGGTAGAAGGCCGGATGACCGATGAGGAATTCCTTTTCCCGCGGACGGGCATAGAGGACATTTTCCAGGAAGCGGCGCATAGCGACTTCCACGCCCGGTACGGGGACGCCTGCCGTGTGGCCGCTGCGGCCGACGAAGATGACGCCAGCCAGGGCCAGGACGGCCAGGATGAGGATGGTCCCCATCTTAATGGGAATATTGAGGAAATCCTTGACGAAGACCTTTAGGTCTTCCGGCGAGGCGATGGTCTGCCCCATGAGCGGGAAGCGGCGCAGATAGCCGATAGCCACCAGGATCAGGGGCAGGATGAAGGTCAGCTTGACGCCGCGGTAGAAGTCGAATTCCATGAAGAAGCGGATATTGCCCAGCATGGCGGCGATATAGAGGCCACCGATCATGGCCACGGCGACGGCAAAGAACAAGCCGATGGTGCCATCGCGGACGACGCGGCCATAGCCGAGTTTCTTAGTGATTTTCATCTTCTTCCAGTGGTCCAGGGCCAGGAGAATGGCCACTGTCGGCGCAGCTGTCGCACAGCCGATAGCCCAGACCTGGAGGAACAAGGCCCCTTGGGCGACGATAGCACCGATGACGGCACAGACGATGCCCAAAGCCATGAGGATATAGTTCTTACGGTCCGTCAAGGGCAGGAGCAGGTTGAGGACGAAGACGAAGCCGCAGGCTGCTGCCGCTGCCGTAATGGCCAGGAGCAGGCGGTTCGGATAATAGGCCGGCATGATGGAAGCCCGGCCCAGGGTGTAACCCCGGTCCGTCAGTTTCTGCGAAACCATCTTGACGTAAGACAAGTTGGTCTGAGTCAGGTTCATGCCGTGGAGAGGCTTCTTATAGAGCGGATAGAGATTGACCCGGGCATTGCGTTCCAGGTCGCTGATGTAAAAGCGCATAGCCGCTTCTTCGGGCGTAATCTTTTCCAGTTCTTCCTTGGCCATGGCATAGACGCGGGCCGTGCGGTAATGGACCAGGCCGGCCAGGTCATACATGCCGTCCTGCTGATTATACTGGAGCTGGTTGACCGATTCGATCATATAGAAAGGAATGTCCCTGTCGTTCAGGTTGTCCGCCGTATAGTCCAGCATGGTCTTGCGTTCGGCGTTGACCGGCGTATAGCCCAGGACTTCCTTGCCGACGAACATGATGCCCGATACGTTCTTGATCTGGTCGACGCGGTCGAAGAAATGAGCGACCTGTTCCTTCGTCGGGTTGCTGTAATTCGTCGGCCGCAGGATGACGTGGAAGCCGTGGTCGCTGATGGTCTTGGCGTCAGCGCTGAGGATACCCAGGTTGACATCGCCTAAGCCCGGCATGACACCTTGAATACCGGCAATACGGTACGGGCCATGGGACATGATCTTGACTTTATCGTCACCCAGGCGGGTCTTGAGGTCGGACACGACTTCGTCGAAATAGAGGTCCGTCTGGCCCTGGGGCTTGCCGATGAGGTAGTAGTCATAGGATTTGTCGGTAATGCCGAACTGAGGATAATAGAGGTCGGCACCGAGTTTCGTCACCAGCGACAGTTCGCCGCGCTGGGTCAGCTTATTGAGGGTAGTATCGTAAATGGTAAAGCTCGTAACGCCGGCATCGCGGCACATCTGAAGTGCCGTGTCGAGGTCGTAGCCGTCGTTACGGGCCATGACGACGATAGCATCATAGTCCATAGCCTGTTCTACCGTCGTCGACTCATTTTCTATCGCATTGCGTTGTACGCACATGCCCAGCGCACATACGAGGCCGATAAAGACGGCCAGTATCATCGCCAGCATACTGCGTTTATTCATGTTTGTCATTCTCTTCACCTTATCTATGAGTTGCTCACCTGGCCATGGATGGTCAGGAGGCCGTCGCGCATGGTGACGCTGTCCGGCTGGATTCCCAAGGGGAACCCGGCAAAGTCGTAAATCTCAGCATTGGCCATCTGCGTCGTGCTGATCTGCATGCCCATGCCTTCTACCGTCACGGACGACGGGATGAACATGAGCTTCGACCCTTTCATGCCAAAATGACCGCGGACATCAGCCTGGGCCGACACGAGGCCGCCCAGCTTCACCCGCCCCTGGACGCGGACGGCGTCGTCTTCAAAGGAGACCTGCGGGTCCGTCAGTCCCTGTACCTTCTTGACCAGGAACTTTTCCAGTTCTTCGCTGCGGATGGATGCCGTCATCTCACCGCTCTCGGCCCGGGTGACCCGGACTTCCTGATCGGCCAGGGCCAGGAGCGGCTTGAAATGGACGCCGTAGAGATTGCAGTCGAAGTGGGCGAAGGTCAGATCGCCAGCCTGGAAATTATTGGCATGGACCGTAATGGCGTCGATGTCGCCGAGGAAGATCTTCGCCCCTGGCGACGCCTGGACGCGGACATCATCGCTGTGCAGATTGAGTGTCGCCGACAAGGCTTGACAGAGGCCGGCTTCGGCCAGCTGGGGCGCATAGGAATTGGCGCCGACCAAGAGGGCTGCGACGATGACAAAGAAAATCATCCATTTTTTCATTTACTTTAGAGCTCCTGCTTTGCTAACTTCTTTTCTTTTTCCTGCTGCAAATACCCTTCGATGAAGATGTCCAGGTCGCCGTCCATGACAGCCTGGATATTGCCCGTTTCGACATTGGTCCGGTGGTCCTTGACCAGGTTGTACGGGTGGAACACGTACGAGCGGATCTGGCTCCCCCATTCGATAGCCTGGTGGACGCCGCCGATTTCGGCTTTCAGTTTTTCCTGCTTTTCCTGTTCCAGTTCAAAGAGTTTAGCCCGCAAGTACTTCAGGCACATTTCCTTATTCTGCAGCTGTGACCGTTCATTCTGACACTGGACGACGATGCCCGTCGGCATATGGGTCATGCGGACAGCGGAACTCGTCTTGTTGACGTGCTGGCCGCCGGCACCGGAGGCGCGGAAGTAATCGACGCGGACGTCGTCCATATTGATTTCGACATCGACGTCGTCCGGCAGTTCCGGCATGACATCGACAGCCGTAAAGGACGTGTGGCGCCGGGCTGCGGCATCGAAAGGCGAAATGCGGACCAGGCGGTGGACGCCTTTTTCCGATTTCAAATAGCCATAGGCGTATTCGCCTTCGACGCGGAAGGCAGCGCTCTTGATGCCCGCTTCATCACCGGGCTGCATGTCCAGGACGGTCAGTTTGTAGCCATTGCGTTCAGCCCAGCGGGTATACATGCGGATGAGCATCTGTGCCCAGTCCTGAGCTTCCGTACCGCCGGCACCGGCGTGGAAGGTGATGAGGGCGTTGCACTTGTCGTATTCGCCGGACAAGAGGAGCCGTACTTCCCGCTTTTCGATGTCCTTGAGCAGGTCGTGGTACTGCTTTTCAATGTCTTCGGCAAAGGAGGCGTCGCCATCTTCCATGGCCATTTCCAAATAGTCGCTGAGGTCATCAGCTTTGCGGACAAGTTCTTCGTGGCCTTCGACTTCCGTCTTGAGCAGCGTCGCTTCCTGGGAAATCTTCTTGGCCTTGTCCGGGTCATCCCAGAAGGTCGGGTCACTCATTTGCATATCTAAATCCATGATACGTTCTTTTTTCCGAGGTAAGTTAAAGTGAATCCCCGATTTCTTGTATTCTATGTTTGAGGTCTTCCAGCGGTTTACGCATTTCATCTAACAACACAAGTATCACCATCTTTCATAAAACATAACTATAATAGGATGTTCACAGAATTCGCGCGGGCGCCCCACGTGGGCGCCCCTACACGGGATAATTTATACGGGATTCGCGTGGACGCCCTTACGCCATCATTGCCGTTCCCGTTCTTCGTCTTTCTTGATGTCTTCGGCGCTGACGGGTTTGCTTTCTTCGTGGACTTCGTGAGCGCCCTGGAGATGATCTTCCGCCTGCGGTACGGGCTTGCTGTACGTGACCTGGATATGATAGAGGAAGGTGACGACGGTCCGTTTGATGGATTCGATCATTTCCTCGAACATTTCATAGGCTTCGAATTTGTATTCGACGAGCGGATTCTTCTGGCCGTAAGCCCGCAGGTTGATGCCTTCCTTGAGGGCATCCATAGCGTCGAGGTGGTCCATCCACTTGCTGTCGACGACACGGAGCATGATGGCCTTTTCCAGTTCCTTCATGGTCTGTTCGCCGATTTCCTTGAGGCGTTCTTCATAGAGGTCGACGGCGATCTGTTTCAATTTATCCTGGACTTCGACGCGGCTCAGGTTTTCCAGTTCTTCCACAGACGTAGCGTTCTTGGGCACGAAATACTGCTGCATCTGGCTCAGGAGGCCGGCGAAATCCCATTCTTCAGGATAGAGCTTTTCATTGGCATATTTGTCCAGGCCTTCGTGGATGATATCGTCGACCATGCCCATGATAGTATCGCGCAGGGAATCGGCCGTGAGGACCTGACGGCGCTGGCCATAGAGGACTTCACGCTGCTGGTTCATGACATCGTCATATTCCAGGACGTATTTACGGATTTCAAAGTTGTGGCTTTCGACTTTCTTCTGAGCCTTTTCAATGGACCGGGTGATCATCTTGGCCGTAATCGGTTCGTCTTCATCCATGCCCAATTTATCCATGAACTTGGAAATGTTTTCCGAGCCGAAGATACGCATGAGGTCGTCTTCCAGAGACAGGAAGAACTGCGTCGTACCCGGGTCGCCCTGACGGCCGGCACGGCCGCGCAGCTGATTGTCGATACGGCGGCTTTCGTGGCGTTCCGTACCGATGATCATCAGACCGCCCAGTTCAGCGACGCCTGGCCCGAGCTTGATGTCCGTGCCGCGGCCAGCCATGTTGGTGGCAATGGTGACCATGCCCTTCTGGCCGGCGTTCTTGATGATTTCCGCTTCTTTTTCGTGGTACTTGGCGTTGAGCACGTTGTGGACGATATTTTCCTTATCCAGGAGCTGGCTGAGGATTTCCGACTGGTTGATGGACGTCGTGCCGACCAGGATCGGCTGGCCCGTAGCGTGGCGCTTCTTGACTTCCCGGACGACGGCGCGGTACTTGGCGTTCTTCGTCTTGTAGATGACGTCCGGCAGGTCGCGGCGGATAGCCGGTTTGTTGGTCGGGATGACGTAGACGTCAAGTTTATAAATCTTGTTGAATTCGTCTTCTTCCGTCTTGGCCGTACCGGTCATGCCGGCCAGCTTGTCGTACATACGGAAGTAGTTCTGGAAGGTAATCGTAGCCAGGGTCTTGCTTTCGCCCTGGACCTTGACGTTTTCCTTGGCTTCGATGGACTGATGCAGGCCATCGCTGTAACGGCGGCCGAACATGAGGCGGCCTGTGAATTCATCGACGATGACGATTTCGCCGTTCTTGACGACGTAATCCTTATCGCGGTGCATCATGAAGCGCGCCCGCAGGGCCTGGATGACGAGGTGGTTCAAATCGAGGTGGTCGTTGTCGAACATGTTGCTGATGCCCAGCATCTTTTCAACTTTGGCAACACCCGAGTCGGTCGGCGCGATGGTCTTCTGTTTTTCGTCCATCGTGTAGTCGTCTTTGGTGAAGGTCTTGACGATGCCTGCCAGCGTGTAGTACAGGTCCGTCGATTTTTCACCCGGGCCGGAAATGATGAGCGGCGTCCGCGCTTCGTCGATGAGGATCGAGTCCACTTCGTCGACGATACAATAATTGAGCGGCCGCTGTACCATCTGGTCGGCACTGATGACCATGTTATCGCGCAGGTAGTCGAAGCCGAATTCATTGTTCGTCCCATACGTGACGTCGGCGTTGTATGCCCGGCGGCGCTGGTCATACGTGAGGTCGTGAACGATGAGGCCGACGGACAGACCGAGGAACTTATAGATACGGCCCATGTCTTCACTGTCACGAGTAGCCAGGTAGTCATTGACGGTGACAACGTGGACGCCCTTCCCCGTCAGGGCATTGAGGTAAACCGGCAGCGTCGCGACCAAGGTCTTGCCTTCACCAGTACGCATTTCGGCGATATCCCCGCGGTGAAGGACGATGCCCCCCAGGAGCTGGACGTCAAAATGGCGCATCCCCGTCACACGACGCGAAGCTTCGCGGACGACGGCAAAGGCTTCGGGCAGAATATCGTCCAACGTTTCACCGTTGGCCAGACGATTCTTGAACTCGAAGGTCTTCTCCTGCAGCGACGCATCGCTCAGGCCTGCCAATTTCGGTTCCAGATCATTGATGCGGCGGACAATGGGCCACATCTTCTTTAATTCATGCTCTGTATTATTCCCGAGCAGTCTTTGTATCAGTTTATTAAACACCTATCCGAGACCTCCAATTTACACAATTTGCAATCTACTCTGTGATATTATATCAATTATACATTATACCGTGATTACCGCCTATTTTGCAACCGTTTCAAAGGGATTTAAGAAAATATACACGTATTCCTTTGGGAAAGAACAGGTATTTTCCCATATACAACGCCGCATGAATATGCTAAAATGATTTTATTATTTATTTATCCACCACGTGAAAGGGGTTTTATCATTATGATGCAATATGATGTGTCCATATTGACAGCCTTTGCCCTCTACTTACTGGCAATGCTGGCGATTGGCGTCTATTATTCCCGGTCCCAGCAGCGGCTGAGCGATTACATCCTCGGTGGGCGCAGCCTGGGTCCGTGGATTACTTCCATGAGTGCCGAAGCGTCGGACATGAGCGGCTGGATGCTCATGGGCGTACCGGGCTTCGCCTATTCTACAGGTATCTCTGCCGCCTGGATTGCCATTGGCATCGCCATCGGCACGTATCTCAACTGGCAGTTCGTCTCCCAGCGGCTGCGTAACTATACAGAAGTGGCCAATAACAGCCTAACCATGCCGGACTATTTGAAGAACCGCTTCCACGATGAAAAAAATATCATCCGCATCATCTCGGCTATTTTCATCCTTATATTTTTCCTTATATACACGTCATCGGGCTTCGTCTCCGGCGGCAAGCTCTTTGAATCGGTCTTCGGCATGGACTACTTCTCGGCTCTCCTGCTCAGTGCCGGCGTCGTAGTCGTCTACACCTTCCTGGGCGGCTTCATGGCCGTCTGCTGGACCGACTTCATCCAGGGCTGCATGATGTTCCTGGCCATCGTCCTGGTCCCCTTGGTCGGCATGATCGCCTTCGGCGGCTGCGACGCCGTCATGACCCGATTGGCTACGACGGCACCGAACCTGCTGGAAATGGCACCGGACACGTCGACGACGGGTATCATCGGTATCATCTCCGCCCTGGCCTGGGGCATCGGCTACTTCGGCCAGCCCCATATCCTGGTCCGCTTCATGGCCATCGGCGACCCGACGGAACTGAAGAAATCGAAACACATCGCCATGACCTGGGTCGTCATCTCCCTGGCCGCTGCCGTCCTGGTCGGCCTGGTAGGCAAAGTCATCGTCCCGACACCCTTAGTCGGCGCCGATTCGGAAAAAGTCTTCCTGGTCATGAGCCGCCAGCTCTTCCCGCCCTTTGCATCGGGCCTCATCTTGTCCGCCGTCCTGGCTGCTATCATGAGTACCGCTTCGTCCCAGCTCCTGGTCACGGCATCGGCCATTTCCAAGGACTTTTACCACACCTTCGTCCGCAAGAACGCCAGCGATAAAGAGTTGATCTACGTCAGCCGCCTGACGGTCCTCGTCGTCGCCGCCCTGGCCATCGTCCTGGCCCTCAACCCGAACAGTTACATCCTGACCATGGTCTCCTATGCCTGGGCTGGCTTCGGTGCCGCCTTCGGCCCGACCATCCTCCTGTCCCTGTACTGGAAGAACATGACCAAGAACGGCGCCCTGGCCGGCATCATCGTCGGCGGCCTGACCGTCCTCATCTGGAAACAGTTCGCCTGGTTCGGCCTCTATGAAATCGTACCGGGCTTCCTCTTCTCGCTCATCGCCATCTACATCGTCAGCAAACTCGACGGCGGACCGAGCCAGGAAATCCAGGACGAATTTGAACAAGCCATCCACCATACCCCCAAAATCAGCGTCCTCCATAATGAGGAAGAGTAGGGGCTCGCACGTGGCGAGCCCGCAGACCGCAGTCGCAGACCGCCATTATTTGCCTCTCCTGCAAACTTAATACTTAAAAAAGCTGTCGCATTATGCATTCCTGCTTAATGCGACAGCTTTTTTATTTATTTTTTCAACCTCTCAGTCAGCTGCGTTGACAGCTCCACTATCAAGGCGGGCCGCCCTTTGGGACGGCCCCTACAAATTTTAATATTCCGGTTCGATGAGGCCGTATTTTCCGTGTTTCCGTTTATAGACGACATTGATCGTATCGGTCTTGGAATTGAGGAAGACGAAGAAGTCGTGGCCTACGAGGTTCATCTGCAAGATAGCTTCTTCGACGTCCATCGGACGAGCGGCGAATTTCTTGACGCGGGCGACTTCAAAGGTTTCTTCCGGAACGGCCGGCCCTTCGACGAGAGCATCATTGAAAGCGCCTTTCTTCATGCGGCGGGCGATTTTTGTTTTGTATTTATGAATCTGGCGGACCAGTTTATCATAGACTAAATCGATAGCAGCATACATATCATCGTTGGCTTCGACGCCGCGGAGAACGACACCGTCGACTTTCAACGTGATTTCAGCGATTTTCCGATCTTTTTCTACAGAAAGCAGGGCCTGGACATTGACTTCGTTATCAAAGTATTTCGTAACTTTCTTTTCCTGTTTTTCAACGTGATCTTTCAGAGCCGGTGTAATTTCTAAATTTTTACCTCTAACGATGGTTGCCATAAAACATCCCTTCCTTTCGTGGGGAGATCCTGTCTAAAGAATGTATGGCTTTCATTCCTTGTGGTCTCTTCCCTTATATGTATAGTATTCAACACGGGGATGCAAATTCCTTCTAAAAAAACAAAAAAATTTGAATTTTTTTATTTTGGGGCCGACGGCCCCGCCGGTCGCAGGCCGTCTCGGACTCAGATGCCGTTTTGCGGCAACAAACTCAAATTGAATACATCGCCTCGAGTAACCCTCGGCTCGTGAAAAAATAGTGGCTCGTGGCTCGTCGTTCGTGGCTCGTAAAAACCTACCATCATACAAGAATAGGTATGGCCAAATCTCGCAACGGGCCGCACAAGGCTCCCTTTATAGGGGAGCTGGCCGCCAAAGGCGGTCTGGAGGTTAAAAGGTCGGCCCCTACGCACAAGACCGCTGGCTGTGTATTTTTTTTGCGACCTGCGCTCATTTCCATCGCCTGTATGCGATACCGTAGGGGACGACCCGGAGGATGTTCCGGAGGGCGTCCCGTCGCGAATCCCGTGCATAGCCAGAATTTATGACGAGTGGCACTCGGTCGTAATACAATCATGAGTCTGTCGTGGCGAAGCCACATCTGAGTCCGAGGAAAGCACAACAGCATTTCATTTAAAGATAGTGCCGTCGTGTATTATTTTATGCCGTCTGCATACTTTCTAACGGGTCTTTGACGACTGGCGAATCATAAACGGTAAAGGGATCAATATCAATGCATCGTGTTTCATCACGATTGCCTTCTAAATCCCAAGCGACAGTACCATTCAACACAGTCATACATGAACGAAATGTATCCATATCCTGTAACTTCCGAAAAACCCCTGGCTGAGTAACTAATCGAGAAGCATCATATTTCCGTACGGTTCCATCATTGAAATACACAAATATAGAATAACCTTCACCGGGAACAGCCTGTAAAACTTCCGGAATGAAATTATCCATAAAATCAGCCCTTTCTCATTGGCGGTACAGGAACAGGTTCCTTTCCATCTTTAACCAGTTCCCAATTCTGCATAAGTTCATCTTGATACAATACACACCAAGCTAAAACAATTTTTAATTGCCTGCTTGGTAAGAATCCACGAATAACACAAGCATTTTGAATATCAATTAACGCTTTATTACCTGCGTATTCTGCATGAATATGTGGTGGATTATGGTCATTATAATAAATTGTAATACGAATACCAAAAAACATACTAATTACAGGCATCATCATCACATCCCTAATACTGAAAGCAAAACTATATTTATATTATACTCAAATTTCTTTAGAAAACATAGGGCAAATTAAGACTAAATCCTACACATTTCTATGGCCGTATAACTGCACCATAAATAGAAACTTACGTCGAATTTAAATACTGCTGCGCGCAACAGATTCAGAATAATGACACTATCCTTTTTCGTTCATCGTAAAAGCCTGCCATTATACTCGAAAAGGCTGTGATGAAATCTCGCAACGGGACGCCTTAATCAGGTTGGCCCCTACGCACAAGGCCACTGGCCGTGTATTTTTGCGGTCCGCAGGACCGCGGCGAACTGCGGCTTGCGTTCTTATTTGTTCTCATCTCCGACGCAATAGCCTGATTACTTGTACTTTAACACAGGGATATGATACGATAATGTTGGTTAATCTTAGGAATTACTTCACTAAATAAACCTTTGCATATTGTCTGCGGAATCGGTGATGATAAATTGTGGATTATTACAGCTTATCGTCCCGATGAAACTATGTGGGATTCATCTTTTACAAGGAGAAAGGTGTGAAATATCATGTCGACCTGCTTTTTGTGCAAGGGAAAAATCGAAAACCAGCTGACGACTTTTATGGTAGATTTAGGAAATTGTATCGTCATCGTTCGCAATGTTCCATCACAGGTATGTACCCAGTGTGGTGAAACTTCATATACTGATGAAGTAGCCGAACAGCTGGAACATATCGTAAACAGCGTCCGTAATTCAATGACGGAAATTGCCGTAGTCAATTATCATTCCGCAGCATAAGAAAAACTTTGTATTCGATTCAAAAAATAACTGTCTCTCTTAATGAGAAGACAGCTATTTTTTTTGACTCAGATGCCGCTTTGCGGCAACAAACTCAAATTGACTACATCGCCTCGAGTGACCCTCGGCTCGTGAAAAAATAGTGGCTCGTGGTTCGTGGTTCGTGGCTCGTAAAAACCTGCCATTATACTCGAATGGGCTGTGATGAAATCTCTCTGGCGGGCTTCCCCTCTACTGCGGTCCGTTTCAGCAGCCGTCTTGCCATTCCTTACAGTCATGACCTGACGGACTGAAAAGGCACGGGAAGCCCCTACAGTTCGGCCATGGACCGTGTTTTTTTGTGGCCTGCAGACCACGCTCTTTTTTCATCGCCTGGCTGCGATACCGTAGGGGCCGTCCCAACGGGCGGCCCGCCTGAATCCTGTGCATATCCGGAATTTATGACGGACGGCGCATGGTCGTAATACAATCATGAGTCTGTCGCGGCGGAACGCCGCATCTGAGTCCAAGGAAAGGCCGTGGCGTATTATTCGTAATCAAAAAACATACCATCAAAACAGAATGGGCCGTGGTCGAATATCGCAGCGGGCCGCACAAGGCTCCCTTTATAGGGGAGCTGGCCGCCAAAGGCGGTCTGAGAGGTTAAAAGGTCGGCCCCTACGCACATGGACGTTGGCCGTGTTTTTTTGTGACCTGCGTCTTTTTATTTTTGTGTAAAAAAAGACCACCCATTTCTGAGTGGTCTTTGTAATCTTCCTGTGAAAGGAGAGATTAGAATACGAATACGAACTGAGCACGTGTTTCTTCGCCCGGATCAGCATCGCCTTTCTTAGCGCTGGTTGCGAAGGACTGCATTACCTGGAACTGAGCGTTCTTAGCAAAGGTGTAGTCGACGCCAACACCCCAAGATTTAACGTTGTTCAAGAGGCTGCCTTCTCTCCAACCATAAGTGGATCCAATGAAGTCGCCATTATTAGCGAAACCATCGTCTGCATTGAGGTATTCAACCCAAGCGTCCCAGGATTTCGGCGTAGCGAAGTTGGCAGCACCGTAGCTCAGGCGGCCAACCCATACTTCCGGATCGTCTTTAGAGCTATTCGTGTTGTTATATTTTTCATAGTTAGCCAAGGCATTCCATTTACCGAAGTTAACGCTGGCATAAGCGCCCCAGGAATCATCAAAATCAAAGCTACCTGTACGATCACTACCGCCAGCCACAGTATAGTCGTTGTAGTAAACGCCTACTGCCGAACCAGCTGCGCGACCGCCGCCGAAGAAGCCATCTAATTCGCCGTAACCGGTCTTGACACCATCGGTATCCGTAGCCATCGAGCCTTCTTTAAATTTACCATAACCAGCGGTTGCAGCAAATTTGTCGTTGTGATACTGCAACTGAGCGCCGTCGAAGGTATCGCCATAGAGGAAGCCATAGCCGTGGCCATTGCCCATGTCGTATTCATAACGACCTACGAGGAGGTCCCAGTTGTTGCCGCCGAAGTTGTAATCAACGTTGGCCAAGTCCGTGTAGATATTGTTATTATCGTTGCTGCTAGCTGTGTTATTATCAGCAAAGCTTATGCTATTGGTGCTAACGCCGTAAGTAACTTTCGTGCGGTCGTTAACTTGAGCGTTGGCACGGACGCGGACACGATAGGACCAGGAATCATCATTCTTCGTAGCTGCATTGACCGGATCGCCAGCTTTATCTTTATCGCCTTCGCTCTGGTGGATGTAACGGATACGAGCATCACCGGTGAGTTTTACGTTGCCAACGCGGTTTTCCAGGGCGCTTACGCGAACGCCGAGGTTGTTGAGTTCGTCAGCATATTCGTCAGCCAATTTGTTGATGAGGGCGCGCTGTTCGACAGAAGCTTTGTCCATGTGAGCCATAGCTTTGGCGACCATTTCAGCGGCTTCGTAACGGGTGATGTTACGGTTGCCCTGGAAGTACTGGCCGTCAACGCCCTGGATGATGCCGGCATCAGCCAATTCTACGACGGATTTGTAAGCCCAGCTGTCGGACGGTACGTCGACGAACGGGTTAGCTGCAAAGGCACAGGTTGCGCCAACAGCCATAGTTGCTGCGAGAGCTGCTAATACTTTTGTTTTCATGAGGATTACCCCTTTTCCAATAAAAATAAGTTTCCTAAAGTCTTACTCCGTTACAAGCGAGAGACAGAAACATATTTTCTGAGAGTTCATTGGCGAGTTGTCCTAGTTTCCTCTCTTTTACTGCCTCAGACCGTCTGTTTCTTCGTACCTCTTTTCACTAGTATACCTGCAATGCACTACACTAGTTCTTTTTCACTATACCGTATTTTGTAACTTTTGTCAAAATTTCGTAAACACAAGTTCATTAAAGAAGGCCATTAAACTGCTTAAATAAGCCATCTTTCACTAATTATGCCAATTCAGCATATGCAAAAAAAGCTATACCATTTATATTCGCTCTATGGGGGTTGTCCATATCGATTTCACATGTCGTTAAACATTTCATAGAAAATTGGCATTGCCCTTTATTCATCCATAAAAAAAGACCACCCATTTCTGAGTGGTCTTTTGCAATCTTCCTGAAAAAAGGAGAGATTAGAATACGAATACGAACTGAGCACGTGTTTCTTCGCCCGGGTCGTTGTTGCCGTCTTTAGCGCTGGAAGCGAAGGACTGCATTACCTGGAACTGAGCGTTCTTAGCGAAGGTGTAGTCAACGCCGACACCCCAAGATTTAACGTTGTTCATGAGGTTGCCGTTTCTCCAACCAAGAGTCGAACCAACAAAGTTGCCATCACCATCGGCAAAAGCATTATCAGCATTGAGGTATTCAACCCAAGCATCCCAGGATTTCGGTGTAGCGAAGTTAGCAGCGCCGTATTTTAACTTACCAATCCAAACTTCAGCATCGTCAGTGGAACCATTGTCATTCTGTTTCAAATCGCTGTAGTTTTCATAGTTAGCCAAGAGATTCCATTTGCCGAGGTTCAAGCTGCCATAAGCACCCCAAACATCAGTATTGTCTGCATCTGCTTCCGGCATGATGTTATTGTAGTAAATGCCGATAGCCGAACCAGCTGCACGGCCGCCGCCGAAGAAGCCTTCCAATTCGCCGTAAGCAGTCTTGCTTACCATGCTGTCATTGTGCCATGCATCATTATCATCCTGGAACCAGCCAGCTTTACCACCGATGATGCCTTCTTTAAATTTACCATAGCCAGCAGTAGCAGCAAATTTATCGTTGCTGTATTTCAACTGAGCACCGTCAAAGGTATCGCCATAGAGGAAGCCATATGCACGGCCACCGCCCATGTCGTATTCATAACGGCCAACCATCAAATCCCAGTTGTTGCCGCCGAAGTTGTAGTCAACATAAGCGCGATCCGTGAAGATGTTGTCATTATCACTGTTGCTAGCCGTGCTGTTATCAGCGAAGCTTACATTGTTGGTGCTAACACCATAGACGACTTTCGTGCGGTCGTTAACCTGTGCATTAGCACGGATACGTACACGATAAGTCCAAGAATCATCATTTTTAACTTTATGATCCGTAGTCTTAGTTTTGATTTCGTTCTTAACTGTACCGTCTTTATCAGTATAAGTGTGATTATAGTGAACATCCGATTTCTGATCATCGCCGCCCTGGTTGATGTAACGGATACGAGCGTCACCAGTCAATTTAACGTTGCCGACGCGGTTTTCCAAAGCGCTTACGCGAACGCCGAGGTTGTTGAGTTCGTCAGCATATTCATCAGCCAGTTTGTTGATGAGGGCGCGCTGTTCGACAGAAGCTTTGTCCATGTGAGCCATAGCTTTGGCGACCATTTCAGCGGCTTCGTAACGGGTGATGTTACGGTTGCCCTGGAAGTACTGGCCGTCAACGCCCTGAATGATACCAGCGTCAGCCAATTCTACGACGGATTTGTAAGCCCAGCTGTCAGACGGTACGTCGACAAACGGGTTAGCTGCGAATGCGCAGGTTGCGCCGACAGCCATAGTTGCTACGAGAGCTGCTAATACTTTGGATTTCATGAGAATTACCCCTTTTCCAATAAAAATAAGTTTCGTAAAGTCTTACACCGTTACTAGCGAGCGCCGAAACGTATTTTTTCCAAGGGTTCATTGGCGAGTTGTCCTAGTTTCCTCTCTTTTACTGCCTTGAAAAAGGTACTGTTTTTTTGCTCTTTCCGCAAGTGTTGCCTGCATCCGCACCACACCTGTTGCGATTATTATACAACTTTTTCTGGAGCTTGTCAAAACTCCATGTCTGCAAACCAGTTTTAGCAAAACAAAGATTGGCTTAACAGCGCCATTCAGCTTCCATTTTTTAGTCTTATTTTTTGATTTCCTAAAGCTTATTTTTGCATAAAAATTTTGTAAATGGTTATTTATGCATTTCTTGTTGTTTTATATATCGTTATTGTTATAATTGTTATTGACTCTCATTCTTCTATTTTCTAGCCATTGCGACCACGACTGGCTCCATCCCTGTTTCGCCTGGTCCTGTACATACTGATAAAATAATGACACCCTTTCGTGTTTTTCATGATAATACGGTCCTTTCCAATCGCCCCGTTTGGGATGGGGCACGTCGTGAGGCGTGTAGTTGCCGCCGATTTCATACTGACGATAGACGATATCCCGGTAGGACACGTCGGGATTCTTTATCATATCGTACATGACCATATAAGCCGTCGTCCGGCCGGCTCCGGCTTCGCAATGGAAATGGAGCCAGGCATCGTCTGGCAAAGTGCGGACGAAAACCAGGAAGGCGTCGATTTCGCCCGGCGTCGGCCAGAGATGGTCCGTATTGGCCAGGCGGACGTAGTGGACGCCCTTGCTTTCTGCCAATTCCTGTTCCGTCTGGACGCGTCGTACGGTCATAATCTGAGGATGAACGGGCAAATCGCCTTTCCCCTGGTCGTAGACCGTGACGTCTGTCCCCAAAGCGGCCTGCAAGCGCTCCTGTTCATCGCCGAGAACCTCGGCCTGGGACTTTCCTATATTTCCCCAATCGTGACGGCCATACCAGCTGACGGCCGTGCCGTTGAAGAAGCCGTGTGACTCCTGGCGCAAGTCGACGTCATAAATAGGACCCTTGGTCTTTTTCCGCAGCTCATGGACGAGGGCGTCGAACTGGCGAGCCGAAAACTGGCCGGACCCGGAAATACGCAAGTCGTCCAAGCCCTTCCGGGACGGAACATAAGACGCATCGACTTCCGATGCATATTTATGTTCTACCGCATGAAAAGGCGATTGACAAGTGCGGAAATTACGAGGCAGCGAGGCATCATTTTCCGCATCGATACGCCAGAAATGACCGCGATACGCTGCCGGTGCCAAAGCCGGCAAAGACGTGTGTACATTCGTAGAAAGCGCGATGCTATCGCCATTTCCCTGACCTTGAACAGCCATCCCCATAGCCGAAAAAACGGCCAAGATGACTGCAATTTTTTTATACCCAATCATAAAATTACCTCCTGTAGTAATTATTTATTTTCATGCATTATGTGTGTTTAGTAAAACGTGTTAGGGAATATATATAAGGGGCCTGACGGCCCCGCTGGCCGCCTTGGACTCAAGGCAACAAATTCAAATCGAATACATCATCTCGAGTGACCCTCGGCTCGTGAAAAAATAGTGGCTCGTGGTTCGTTGTTCGTGGCTCGTAAAAAGTCTGCTATTATACTCAAATGGGCTGTGGTCAAATCTCTCTAGCGGGCTTCCCACGTGGAAGCCCCTACAGGCTTACCTATTATACCAGGATAGGCTGTAGCTGAATATTGCAGCGGGCTGCCCAGCCACAGCTGTTCGTTTGAGCAGCCGTCCTGCGCCTCCTATTAGTCGGCACCTGACGGGCCAAAAAGGCTTTCGGGACAGCCCCTACGAATGCCCCCGATTGGGGCTATTTTTGCGGCCTGCCAGCTGCGGCCGGCAAACTGCGTTTATTCCATAAGTTTGTCGCGGCAACGCCGCATTTGAATCTGAAAAAGGACTGCGCATGATAGTCTATGCTTTCAAGCAACAGTCCCTTCCCTATCGGCTAAATGCCATATTTTTAAAAAGTTTTTTCACGAAAATTAAATCAATTTATTTTTCTTCGCGATATCAGCAATAACTTCCAGGGATAGCTTGGTATACTGAGCAATTTTTTCAAAAGGTACGCCATCTTTCAGCATTTCCAGTACATCGTCCTGCTTCCCTAAATTCCAACCACGTTTTTCGCCTAGTTTACGTCCGCGTTTTTCGCCACGCCGTTCAATACCTTCGCTCAAGTTACACATTGTTGCCACTCCTTTCTCCAAGTGCGGCGTTACCGTTACGTTAAATTCTTTTGCTAGCAATTCCTGCTTTTCTTGGGAACCCATGTTATCTAAGAGCAGCATGTTTAGCAGCCGCAGGATACCTTTTAACTGTTTATAGCTCTTGCTTCCCAGACAGACCAGGACGATACTGATCAAATCATAATGACTTCGTTCGGCCTGTGTATGACCAATTAAATGGTCTTCCGTGAGACGATACCTTGAAATATTGTACTCCCATTTTTTCGTTGGCATCGTGCAAATCCAGATGGAATAGACCTTCTGGATTTTTTCGTAATGAGATTTCACAAAGACTGTCCCATACTGACTGGAAATCATGCGTCCGCAATAATAGACAGCTCGCTTCAACAAGGGATAGCCCGGATTGAAATCGTTCTGCGCTTCCAAGTTGATGATGAGCTGGATGAGTTTTCCATCCCCGGGAGCTACGGCATGGAACCGGATATCGTAATAGACCGTTCCTTCTGCGCTGGCTTTGTCTTCTGTCTGCTCACTCTCGATGCGTGGCGAAATAGCTTCCAGTTCCACCGCAATGCGACTGATGCTCAGTTCACCCTGGATATAGCGTTGGGCAATATCCTGCAAATCACAATCCTTGAATTCTTCCGTGCAGGCCTTCAGGATATGGGCCATAATGCCCCGCTCTGAAAGGACCCGCTTGCACGCCTCGTCATACGCTTTCTTTTGCGCCTTGGCCTGTTGTGCCGAATCGGACATGACATCACACCTCCAGATTCATTTTTATTGTATAATAATCGTTCCCGCTCCGCAATAGAGCGGCTCATGATTCCATGATACACCACAAAACAGGGGCAAACAGAAATTCTAATCGTTTTTTAATCGAATTTCCGAAAACTTAAGGAATCGTTAATGTAAATTGGGGCCTAGCGGCCAGGCGAAAATCCGTTCATCGTAGGTCGCAGTTCGTTCATCGAATTTTAGAACTGATACCCCCTACGCGCTGAGGGTTTCCCGAAGCGTCGTTGTTAGTTTGAGCCTGTCATGGCGGAACGCCGCATCTGAGTCCGAGGAAAGAGCCGTGGCTCGTGATTTGTAGCTCGTGGCTCGTAAAAGCTTGCCATTATACTCGAATGGGATGTGATGAAATCTCTCTGGCGGGCTTCTCACGGGAAGCCCCTACAATTCGGCCGCTGGCCGTGTATTTTTTTCGGTCCGCAGGACCGCGACGGTCTGCCATCTGCGGCCTGCGGTCTGCGTTCTTTTCCCTACTTCAACCTCTCAGTCAGCTTCGCTGACAGCTCTCCTATGAAGAGAGCCAATGGCTTAAAAAGAAAACCTCTCCCTATTGGGAGAGGCCTTCTTTCAAGGCCTCGATTTCTTCGGCCAGTCGTTTTTCTTCTTCCTCGTTGCGTTCGATGGTGATAGTGAAGGCCATGCCTTCATCGGCGACGTCTGGCAAGAGTTCCAGTGGGAACTGGAGTTCGTGTTCATCGTCGTTGAGGAGGATGTACGCCGTCTGTTCGGTTATGCGGTCGATGCTACCGACGAGTTCTTTTTTCATATCAATGCTCCTTTTCGATGCTGTATGACGAGCCGTCGGTGGTAATGGTGATGACGCCGTTGCGGTCGGTACGATAGACTTCGACGTTGTATTTCTGCAAGGTCTTCAGCGTCGGTTCGTGCGGGAACTTGTACTGGTTGCCGGCGGCGCAGGAAATAGTCGCTGCTTTCGGGGCTATGGCTTTGACGAAGGCGTCGGACGACGAGGTCTTGCTGCCGTGATGGCCGACTTTGAGGACGTCTGCTTTGAGGTCAGCTGGTTTATAGTCCTTGAGGATCTTTTCTTCGACTTCTTTCTGGGCATCGCCAGTAAACATCATAGAGAACTGGCCATAGGTCATCTTGCAGACGATGGAATTGTCATTGGTCAGGCCGCTTTCAGAAACGCCCTGGGTATTTTCTTTAGTGAAAGGCTTGCCCGGCGACAGGACGGTAAAGGTAACGTCATCGCCCAGGGTGAAGGTATCGCCCTTTTTCAAGGTCTTATAGGCAATATTCTTGGCCTTGATGTTCTTCAGGTAATTGCGGTACATGGCCGTATTGGCACTCTGGCCATTGTCATAGATCTGCTTGATTTTGAAGTCCTTGAACAGTTCCGCCATGCCGCCCAGATGGTCGCCGTGAGGATGGGTGATGACGATGATGTCGATGTCCTTGACCTTGCGGTCTTTGAGCTGTTTGACCAAATCGGCCCGGCTGTCGACTTCGCCTGTATCGATAAGCATATTCTTGCCTTTATACTGGATGAGCGTCGCATCGGCCTGACCGACATTGAGGACGGATATGCGCAGGTCCTTGTCAGAGGCACTCAGGGACTGGACGGCCTTGGCCCCACCAGACGAGCTGGACGACGCGCTGTTGCCACAGCCGGCCAGAACGAGCATGAAGCTCATGACCAGGGCCAGGGCGGCGGTAAAGAGTTTTCTTTTTTTCAATTTATTTTCCTCCAATCAAAGGCTGCTGCAAAATGGGCAGGGCCAAATCTTCTTCTAAAGAAGCCAGGACGCCGGGAAGGGCATCGGCTGTTTCCATGGGCGTAAAGCCATAGGGACCGCGGGCTTTGCGGCAGGCATCGCCGGCTGCTCCGTGGAGATAGACGCCGGCACAGGCAGCACTGCACAAATCGCTCATGCCCTGATGGGCCGTCATGGCGGCGATCATGCCGGTCAGGACGTCCCCCATGCCGCCGCAGGCCATACCGGCATTGCCCGTGGAGTTGATGTAGACGTTCCCCGTCCGGGCCGAAACGATGAGCGTCGGCGCCCCTTTGAGGACGAGGTTGACTTTCCATTCCGAGGCAAAATGACGGGCTGCCGCGATGGGATCCGCTTTGATTTCCGTCATGGACAGGCCGCTGAGGCGAGAAAATTCGGCCAAGTGCGGCGTCATGATGATCCGGCTGCCCCGCGAAGCGATGAGGGCCTTTTCTCCGGCCAGCAGGTTGAGGGCATCGGCATCGAGGACGACGGGGCAATCCACAGCGGCCAGAACTTTCAGGAGAAATTCTTTCGTCCCGGCGTCGCGGCCCATGCCGGGGCCCATGGCCAGGACGGACCAGGTCTTGCTTTCAGCAATGATTTCATCGGCATCAGCAGCGGTGAAGTGGTCGCCAGTACCGACGCCGCGGACCATGATTTCCGGCTGGACGCCGATGCAGTACGGCGCCGTCGCACCGGGCACGCGGAGGAAGACCTTGCCGGCCCCGCTGCGGACGGCTCCATGAGCGGCCATGAGGGCGGCTCCGGCCATCTGGCTGCTGCCGGTGACGATAGCGATGGTACCGTGAGTCCCTTTATGGCTGTCCGGGCTGCGGGGCACGACGATTTCAGCGATATCCGATTCCTGCAGCAAATAAGCCGGGTCTTCTTCGAGCTGCATGAGCAGCGGACCAGGCATGCCGATGGGGTCGACTTCAACGTGGCCGGCACAAGCCCGGCCGGGATAGAGGACCAGGCCCCGTTTGAGGGCACCAAAGGTGACGGTCATATCGGCAAAGAGCGGACCGTCTTCATCGTCGTCACCGTTGCTGACAGCACCCGTATCGGAGTTGACGCCAGTCGGCATATCGACGGCGATGACCGTGACGGCACCGGCGGCGGCAGCGGCGTTGACTTCCGCTACGATAGAGGCAATGGGCTGGCGCAGGCTGCCGTGGAAGCCCGTCCCCAGCATGGCATCGATGACGACAGAAGAGGCGAGGAGCCGTTTTTGCAGGACCTGCCAGTCAGCTTCCGACTGTGGCGCCGGCAAGAGCAGGCACGTTTCATCGTCGGCCAGCTGCTGCAGCGTATGCAAATGCTGGCGCGCTTCATCGCTATAGTCGGCTTCTTCCCCGAGAACATAGACATAGGCCCTGGCCCCGGCGGCTAAGATGTGGCGGGCAATGACGAAGCCGTCGCCGCCGTTATTGCCTTTGCCGCAAAAGAGGACGACATCCTTGCCATCCCAGCCTTCCAGCCAGGCACCGGCCCGTTCGGCAACGGCATGGCCGGCATTTTCCATGAGGACAGCCGGCGCAATGGCATATATGCCATGCATAGCTATCCGATCCATATTCCGCATCTGAGCGGCAGTAGTAACTTTTTGCATAGTAATTCTCTCCTATTTTTATTGAAAAGGGCGCGTGTAAAGGGGCCTGACGGCCCCGCAGGCCGTGTTTTCGTTCATCCTAGGTCGTTCATCGTTCATCGAGTTTTTGGGGCCTGGCGATTCCGCAGGCCGCAGTTCGCTGGTCGCAGGCCGCGTTTGACTCATATGCCGCTGCGCGGCGTCAAACTCAAAGGGACGACATCGCCTCGGGAAACCATTGGCTCGTAAAATTGCCCCATCCGGGGCCATCGTAGGGGCCGGCCTGTAAAGGCGGCCCGCTACGCGCTGAGGGCTTCCCGAAGCGTCGTTCTCAGTTTGAGTCTGTCGCGGCAACGCCGCATCTGAGTCCGAGGAAAGGCCGTGGCTCGTGGTTCGGGGTTCGTAAAAGCCTGCCATTAGATAAGAATGGGCTGTGGTTAAACCTCACAGCGGGCCGCCTTAACCAGGCCGGCCCCTACGCACAAGGCCTCTCAACCTCTCAGTCAGCTTCGCTGACAGCTCCCCTATCAAGGGAGCCATTGCGGCCGGCCATCTGCGGTCTGCGGACTGCGTTTTTTTCTACCCTAACACGGTGAAGGCGATGGCGTAATCACCGTCGTGGGCGATGGACAGGGACGGCAGCTGGCCATCCTGGCCCACGGCCTGGGCATAATAGCCATAGAACTGATAATACGGAGCTCCCAACGAGTCATGGCAGACTTCGACGTCCGTCCATTTTCCCTGGCGGAAACCGGTCCCCAAGGCCTTGAACAAAGCCTCTTTGGCAGCAAAGATACCGGCCAGCGATTCAGCCCGCCAGGTACCATCGTTCCGCTGACAATAAGCCAGTTCCTGTTCCGTAAAAAAGCGGCCCAGAGAACGGCCGTGACGGGCGGCCATGTCCGCTATACGGCTGATTTGTACGATATCGGTTCCGCAGTGCATCGCATTTCCCCTCCTTTTTGGGCCTGACGGCCCCTACGCATGCCTCTCAACCTCTCAGTCAGCTTTGCTGACAGCTCCCCTATCAGGGGAGCCATTGCGGCCGGCCATCTGCGGCCTGCGAACGGCGTTTCCCCTCCTTCACCACAAAAAGGAGGCTGCCGCATTGGCGACAACCCCCTCTGTATTTCACTACCACTTCTGCATTCGGATACAAACGCCCAATCCTTCCAGGATGACCCGGAAAGTCATAAAGGATACGGTCATATCGTCATGAAGGCCGTGGGCTACTTTATAGGAAATGGTGACGGTCTGATGTTGATAGTCGTAACGGAAGCCGTGCAGATTGGTCTCAAAGGTGTATTTGGGAGCCGGAATGGCAAACTGCGGCGGCTTTTCTACTTCCAGGCCATGGGTCAGGCGTTCGAGGATGACCCGTTTGGGCAGTTCAGATTGTAACATCTCTTCTGTAAAGCTATCCAATACAGACATGTATCCCCCTCAGTCTTCGTCGAAGAAGTGCGCGTGGATAGCTTTGACGGCTTTGTCGATGACATCTTCTGCAATCAGGCAGGTGATGCTGATTTCCGAAGTGGAAATAATTTCGATATTGATGCCGTTATCGCCGAGGACACCGAACATGCCGGCAGCGATGCCCGGATGGCCGGCCATGCCAGCACCGACGACAGAAACTTTAGCCATCTTATCATCGATGAGGATATCTTCGACAGGCATTTCCTTGCGCAGATTGGCAAAGACAGCTTTGGCCTGTTCCAGGTCCGTACGGGCAATGGTAAAGGTAATATCCGTTACGCCTTCGTTGGCAATGCGGACACTCTGGACGATCATGTCGACGTCGACGTGTTTTTCTGCCAATTCAGCAAAAACGCGATAAGCGAAGCCCGGTTTATTGGGAATCCCTAAAACGGTGATTTTTGCAACATTTTTATCCGAAGCGACGCCGCGGATGAGATACTGTTTGACTTCCATAGAGCAATCCTCCTGTATCATAGTTCCTTCATCTTCAGAAAAAGTCGAGCGTACATGGATGGGGACGCCGAAGCGGCTGCCCATTTCGACGGCACGGGGCTGCATGACACCGGCGCCGAGTTTCGCCATTTCCAGCATTTCGCCGTATGTAATCTGTTCGATTTTCCTTGCATTGGGAACGACACGGGGATCGGACGTGTATACGCCGTCAACGTCGGTATAGATTTCACAAACATCAGCATGGATGGCACCGGCAATGGCAACGGCTGTCGTATCGGAACCGCCGCGACCCAGCGTCGTGATATCGCCATGGCCCGTAATGCCCTGGAAGCCAGCGACGACGACGATATTGCCCTGATCCAGCGCTTTCATGATGCGGCCCGGTTTCAATGCCAGGATACGGCCTTTGTTAAAGGCATCGCTGGTCTTGATGCCGGCCTGAGCACCGGTAAAGGAAATAGCCTTCTGGCCGGCTTCCTGGAAAGCCATAGCCATGAGGGCGATGGAGACCTGTTCGCCCGTCGTCAGGAGCATATCCATTTCACGGCCGTAAGTCTTAGAGGTAATCTGCTTTGCTAATGCCACTAAATCGTCGGTAGTATCCCCCATTGCCGAAACAACGATGACGATTTTGTCTTCAGGCTTTTTGCCTTTTAAGACTCGTTGTACAATAGCCCGCATTTTGTCCGGTGTCGCAACGGAGCTGCCGCCGAACTTCTTAACGATTAATGCCAACTTAAATCCCTCGCTTTTGTTTGTTTAAGTATTCATTATCATGGTAATTCATTATTATGGTTTATTACCATCTGAAACCACTTATTGAAATGATATCATGGACAAGGGGAAATGTAAAGGCGCTGTCACATAAAGACAGCGCCTTTTTGAGTATTAAGTTTACAGTTTGTAGTTTTTAGTGCTGGTTTTTAAATTTAATGCCCTCTTCTACTACAAACTACAGACTACAGACTACAAACTATAAAGAAAAAAGGGTCTCGCATGATGGCAGAAACCTTCGTGCGACACCCCCTTTAGATTCACAAGGTGATGAGTAATCAGTAAGCCGAGTTTTGTTCTGCTTGCGCAGCAGCAATCATCTATCTAGACATACCGTTGCCGGCATGTTCAAGCGACACAACCCGGAAGATCAGCGGGCCGCTTCATCCCTCCCCTATTCGGTCTTGCTCCAGATGGGGTTTACCTAGCCGATGCATTACTGCACCGCTGGTGCGCTCTTACCGCACCGTTCCACCCTTACCACTTGCGTGGCGGTACACATTTCTGTGGCACTATCCCTAAAGTCACCTTCGCCGGCCGTTAGCCGGCATCTTGCCCTACGGAGCTCGGACTTTCCTCTAATGCAAAAGCACTAGCGATTGCTTTTCATACTCATCATTCACATAGGATACCATATTTGATGATGAGAGTCAAGGGCCTGACGGGCCCGCAGGCCGATTCCGTTCATCGAATCAGGGGCCTGATGGCCCCGCAGACCGCAGGTCGCAGGCCGCCTTGGACTCAGTTGCCGCTGCGCGGCGTCAGGTTCACATGGACGACATCGCCTCGAGTAACCCCTCGGCTCGTGGCTCGTAAAAAACCGCCATTGGACAAGAATGGGCTGTGGTTGAATTTCACAGCGGCACTATCTGACAGGAAATCAACCTCTCAGTCAGCTTCGCTGACAGCTCCCCTATCAGAGGAGCCATTGCGGACGGCGGTCTGCGAACTGCGACCGGCGCTATAAGCTCTATTCGCTTATAGCTAACGCAAGGTCCGGCGGATTTCTTCTACGGCGCCTTTGATGTCTTTTCGGCCTACGATGGCGGAAATCATGGCAAAGGAACGGAAGCCTTCGTCGTAGAGGCTGCGGATGTTGGCCAGGCTGATGCCGCCGATGGTGACGACGGGCAGGTCGAATTTAAGGGCATATTCCTTGGCTTCAGGCGTTACGACTTCGTCGGCGTCTTTCTTGGACTGTGTCGGGAACATGGGACCGAAGCCGACGTAATCGGCACCGTCAGCCAGGGCCTGTTTCATTTCATCGACGGTATTGGTCGATACACCGATGAAGACGTCCGGGCCGGCGAGCTGACGGACGATCTGGGCCGGTGCATCATCCTGGCCGACGTGGATGCCGTCGGCGCCGCAGGCGATGGCCAGGTCTGTCGAGTCGTTCATGATGAAGGTCACGTCGTGTTCGTGGCAGAGCTGGGCAATGGCTTTGGCTTCTTCGTACTTGGCGCGCCATTTCTTATGTTTTTCGCGGTACTGGATAATCGTGACGCCAGCCGCGATCAATTCCTTGGCGACGTCCATATTGCTACGACCCAGGCAGAGTTCCTCGTTGCCCATAATGGCATATACCGGGTCTTCTAATAAATGTCTTACATGTTCTTCTTTAGTCATGATACGTTTCCTTTCTATGGGAATTAATGGGGCCTGACGGCCCCGCAGGCCGCGTTTTCGTTCGTCGTAGGTCGTTCGTCGTTCATCGAGTTTAGGGCCTAACGGCCCCGCAGGCCGCAGTTCGCCGTTCGCAGGCCGCTTTGGACTCAGATGCCGCTGCGCGGCGTCAAGTTCACATGGACGACATCGCCTCGGGAACCCCTCGGCTCATGGAAAAGGCCGTGGCTCGTTGTTCGTGGCTCGTGGCTCGTAAAAACCCGCCATTGGACAAGAATGGGCTGTGGTTGAATTTCACAGCGGGCTGCCCTTTGGGACAGCCCCTACGCACAAGGCCTTTGCCATGTGTTTTTATTATATCCCGTAAACGATATTCCATTCATCGCCTGTATGCGATACCGTAGGGGACGGCCAAAGGGCGTCCCGCCGTGAATCTTGGGTACAACCGGAATTTATGACAGGTAACACACGGTCGTAATACAATCATGAGTCTGTCGCGGCGGAACGCCGCATCTGAGTCCGAGCGGACGGCGGCACTATCTGCCAGGAAATCAACCTCTCAGCCAGCTTTACTGACAGCTCCCCTATCAGGGGAGCCATTGCGGACGGCCATCTGCGGCCTGCGAACGGCGTTTATTTCCTGAGTCTGTCGCGGCAGAACTTCGCATCTGAGTCCGAGCAGACGGCGATACTATCTGACAGGAAATCAACCTCTCAGTCAGCTTTGCTGACAGCTCCCCTATCAGGGGAGCCATTGCGGCCTGCGACCTGCGAACGGCGCGCCGTAAGGCGCTTTACATATAATGCAGCATGTCCTTACTGGTCGGGTCGGTTTCGCAGGTGATGTGCCATTGCTGTTCTTCGGCAGCTCGTTCCAGGCGTCGGCAGAGGTCGGCGACGACAGGCGATTCGGTGCCGAAGTGGCCGCCGTCGGCGACGACGATGCCCTGGCGGATGGCTTCCTGGGCGTCGTGGTATTTGACGTCACCTGTGAGGTAAAGCTGGGCGCCGGCGTCTTTCGCCAGTTTGATGAAGACAGCTCCGCCGCCTCCGAGAAGGGCGACGCGGCGGACGATGACATCCGTATCGCCGGCATAGGACAAGGCATCGCGATGAAGGAGTCCTTTGATTTTCTTCAAGACGTCCATAGCCGGTTCCGGTGTCGGCCAGGTCCCGACGCGGCCCATCATGAAGGGATGGCCGGCATTTTTCAGCGGATACAGGTCATACGCCGGTTCTTCATAGGGATGAGCGGCCAGCATGGCCTGTACGGTCTGATGGAGCTTGCTTTCGGGTACGATGGTTTCGATCCGTTCTTCTGCCGCTTTTTCGACTTGCCCGATTTCACCGATAAAGGGATGCGTCCCTTCATGGGCTTTGAAACGGCCTTCGCCTTTGGCCGTGAAGGAACAGTCGCTGTAGTTGCCGATATAGCCGGCACCGGCGTCGGCCAAGGCCTGGCGGACGGCGTCACCATGGCTTTCCGGGACGTAGACGGCGATTTTATAGAGTTTATCTTCGGCTACGGGGACGAGGCCCTTCAAATCCGTCAAGCCCAGGAGGCGGGCCAGGACGTCATTGACGCCGCCGTCGGCACTGTCCAGGTTGGTATGGGCGCTGTAGACGGAAATGTGGTGGGCCAGGAGTTTTTGGTACATGCGGCCGCTGTACGTGTCGGTCCGCAGGGATTTCAAGCCATCGAAAATGACCGGGTGATGGCTGACAATCATCTGGACGCCGTGTTCGATGGCATAATCGACGGTCCCCATCATGACGTCCAGGGTGACCATGAGTTTATCGACCGGTTCGTCAGGGCTGCCGATGAGCAGGCCCGGATTATCCCACGATTCTTTGAGCGACAACGGCGCCCAAGCTTTCAATACTTTGACGATTTCACCTACTGTAGTTGCCATTTCAATTCCCTCCAGAAGCGCAATTCGCTTTCTATTTTTTCCATCCGTTCGTGCACATCTTTGCGGCTCTTTTTCAGGCCTTCCAGGATGTGCCCTTTTGTTTCCATGAGAATGTCTATCTTGCGGCTGAGCAGCGGGTCGCGGCGCTGCCAGTTCACGGGACCGATGTCATAGATCCAGTCCGGCAGGGCCCCGGCCTGTCCCGGCACGGCCCGCATCAGTTCGTAAAGGCGGCCATCGTCGATGACCAGCTGTTCGTCTTCGATGTGCCAGCCATGCTCGTACAGGTAGCGGCGCAAGGCACCGGCATCGCTCTGGGGCTGCAAGACGACAAATTTCAAAGACTGCCAGACCGCATAGGAAGTCTGGAGTATCCGCACCATCAGCGGGCCGCCCATGCCGCAAATGACAGCGCCGTCGACTTCCCCTGCTTTGATGCAGGTCAGGCCGTCGCCCAGGCGGCAGTCGATGCGGTCGGTCAAGCCGGCACCGCGGACGTGGGCCACGGCCGCTGCCAACGGTCCCGGAACGATATCGGCGGCAATGGCCGACGGACAATGGCCGCTCTCACAGACGGAGACCGGGATATAGGCGTGGTCGGTCCCGATGTCGGCAATGACGGCCCCCTGTGGAATGAGGGATACAGCCGCAGCCAGGCGGTCCGTTAATTTCATGATATAAACACTTCCTTTATAAACAGAATCTAATTGCACTCCCTATTATAACAGACGGGACGAGAATTGAAAGGGGTTAGGGGTTAGGGACTAGGGGTTAGGGGTTAGGGGTTAGCGGTTAGAGTCGTAGGTCGTTCATCGTTCGTCGAAAAAAAGGGGCTGTCGCATGTGCGACAGCCCCTTTTAAGTGGTTCGTGGCTAGCGAATGGTTTTAAATTTAAAACCATCTTCTCCAAACTACAAACTCCGTACTACAAACTTTAAAGAGCAACCTCTCAGTCAGCTTCGCTGACAGCTCTCCTATAAGGAGAGCCATGAACCACTAGCCACTATTATTCCCACTCACTTCGTCAAGGCGATGATGGTGGCGACGGCGGCCACGCCGATGGCGATGTTGGCCTTACGGTTGGCTTTGTCGACATCTTTCTGGGTCGATGTCTTATGGTTCTTTTCCCAATCTTTCCGTTCTTTTTCCCAGTTGCGGTCATCATGACGATAGTCGCGGTCATCGCGCTGTTCCCAGCGCTGCGGATAATCTCTAGGGCCTGCGGCCTGGGCCGTCAGGGCGGCACCGCTGAAGGTCATGAAGGTGACGACCAAAACCAGCATCATACGTACTATATAGTTGAACTTCTTCATAAGTATCATCCTCCTTATTTAAGGTTGACTATAGTATACGCATGAGCCGTTACAATTCAGTCACAAGGCCATTTCAAGAGGGCTACAAATCAGCTTCTTTTTGGTATATGGCCCAAACGCCTTTCTGGGTGCGCCATTTCCAGGTCCCCGGTACTTCCTGGAGGAAGTGGGCTTCATCGCGGTCGCGGACAACGGCCAGGACTTTAGCATGGTCGGGCAGGTCTTCGATAGCCATGAAGGGCATGACGTTCTTGGCATTCCAGCTGATGCCGCCAGGCAGCATATGAGCGATGTCTTCAGCCGGTTCCAGGCGGTGAGCCGGATGATTGGAATAATAGGTCAGGGATACAGGGTAGCGGCCGCCATAGGTGACGACAGCCGTTTCATTATCGGCCAGGCCACTGACGACCTGGGCGGCATCATAAGCCGAAGCCTGCTGGCACTGAGGCACGATGACTGTACAGGTAGCGGCTACGTAAATGGCCAGGACGATGCCGGCCATGTTGAGGACCAGGCGGTCATATTTCTTCAAATACGACGCAAAGCCGATGGCCAGGGGAATCATATACGGGAAGGTATAGGTCATGTATTTCGTCGCCATGAGCTGATAGGTCACGAAAATCGCAGCCGCCCAGACGATGAGGAACTGGGTCTTCATGGACAAGGCAGGCAGGCGCAGTCGTTTTTCCCGCCAGGCCGCCGCGATTTTCCGGGTCAGGCCATAGTCGCGCCAGGCCAGGGGCAGGGTGAAGACCCAGGGTATGAAGCCGGCCAGGAAGATGGCGCTGTAATAATACCAGACATTGAACTGAGGATGTTCGGAAACGGTAGCCCGCAGGACGTTATGGACACCGATGAACTGACTGACGAAGTCGCTGCCATGCATGGCGTACATCGGACCATACCAGATGAGGGTGATGGCCAGGAACAGGATCAGGCCGGAAAAGAGCTTGATGTGCAGCAGAGCCTTGAGGTCCCGGCGCCATACGAGGAAAAGCAGGATGATCAGCCCGGGCTGGAAGAAGCCGATAGGCCCTTTGGTCAGGACGGCCAGGCCGGCAAAGGCGTAGGCCAGGTAATACCAGCGCGGCTTGCCTTCGCTGTAGGCGATGTAAAAGGCCATGAGGCAGGCCGAATAAAAGACGAAGAGGGTCATATCCGTAATGATGGCCTTGGAGAGGTAAAAATATTCTACCGTCGTCAGCAAGATGAGGCCGGTCAAGAATCCCGTCTTCTTATCGTAGAGGCGGGCCGTGAAGCCATAGGCCAGGAGGATGCCGGCCATACCGAATAGGGCCGGGAAAAAGCGGGCCGAGAAATTACTGATGCCGAAGAGCTTGAAGGCGGCAATGAGTTCCCAATAGAAGAAAATCGGTTTATCGTACCAGTAATTGCCGAAGATGCGCGGTGAGAAGTAGTCACCAGAAGCGAGCATTTCCTTAGCTGTCAGAACATAGTTCGATTCGACAGGGTCCGTGACGACCAGCAGGTGGTTGGCCACAAAACAGAGGATGGCTGACAGGACCAGGAGGATGACAGCCGGCGAAGCCATGATTTTCTGCCACAGGCGCTGCCATACCGACAGGGCCACGTCTTCCTGTTTTGCACGAAATTCATACATAATAAAAACTCCCCTTCCTATTCGTTACCGTTTTGATGGTATCAGTATAGGAAGGGAAGTTAAATAAAAGATAAACAGAGCGATAACAAAACGAGAAAGGACCGTAAAAAATTCCGTCAGGCTAACCCCGGAAGCGGTAGCCGGCGCCCCAGACCGTTTCGATGTAGCGGGGGTTGGCCGTATCCTCTTCGATTTTTTCGCGGATGCGGTTGACGTGGACCGACACGGTCGCCGTTTCCCCCAGGGCTTCGCTGCCCCAGACGCGGTCAAAGAGGGTTTCCTTGCTGAAGACGATGCCCGGATTCTTGGCAAAGAACAAGAGGAGCTCGAATTCCTTATTGGGCAGGGCCACTTCTTTCCCCTTGACAAAGACGCGGTGGCCGCTCTCATCGATTTCCAAATCGCCGTAGCGCAGGACGTCGCGATGGACTTCACGGGACGTGAGCTGTTCATACCGGGCCAGGTGGCCTTTGACGCGGGCTACGAGCTCATTGGGACTGAAGGGCTTGACAATATAGTCGTCGGCACCCAGGCCGAGGCCGCGGATCTTGTCGATGTCTTCCTGCCGGGCCGATACCATGAGAATCGGGATGTCCTTGGTTTCGCGGATAGTACGGCAAATCTGGAAGCCATCGCGTCCGGGCAGCATGATGTCCAGCAGGATGAGGTCATAGGCGTCTTCCAGGGCTTTCTTTTCCCCTGTCTTGCCGTCGGCCGCGATGTCGGCACTGAAGCCATTGGCTTCCAAGTAGTCCCGTTCCAATTCGGCAATGCCCTGGTCGTCTTCAATAATCAAGATACGTTTCATATATGTGATTCCCCTTTCGGTAACGAAATGCAAATGGTCAATCCCTTAGGCACTGTCGCCTGGGCCCAGATTTTTCCCTTCATGGCATGGACAATCTGCTGGACCACGGCCAGTCCCAAGCCGCTTCCCTTGGCCACATTGGTCCGGGCCTTGTCGGTGCGGTAGAAACTTTCAAAGAGCTTCGGCAGTTCCTTCTCTTCGACGCCGCAGCCGTCATCGGCAAAGGAAAGGAGATATGCCCCTTCCCCGCCATCGGTCAGGGTAATGGCCAGATGGCCGACGGCCTGGTCTTTATATTTCAGGCTGTTGCCCAGGATATTTTCAATGACCCGCTGGAACTGCTGACGGTCCATAGAAATGACGGCCTTGTCCAGGGAGGACTGGAAGGTCACGTCCAGCCCTTGCTGGTGGAAATGGTCGGTCTGTTCGCCGATATAATCCTTTAAATAGGCCGCCACGTCGACGTCTTCCCAATGGAAGGGCACCTGGCCCAGGTCGAGCTTGGAAAAGAGGAAGAGCGTCCGGACCAGGCTGGCTATGTGGCGCGACGTATCGACGATCATGCCCAGGTAGTGCCGTTCTTTTTCCGGCGTATTGGCGATGCCGTCGAGGATGCCGCTGGCATAGCCTTCGATTTTCGTCAAAGGCGTCGACAAATCATGGGAAATGCCGGCCAGGAGTTCCTTGCGGTTCTTGTCGTATTTATCCCGCGTATCCCGGGCAGCCCGCAGCTGGAGGCGCATCTTTTCAAAAGCCTGGCAGGTATCGCCGATTTCGTCACGCGACAAAATCGGGACGGGATGGTCCAAATCGCCCTGGCTGATGGCATCGGCCATATTGCGCAGCCTTTCGACGGGACCGACGATCTGGCCGGCCATCCAGCGCGACAGTTTCAGGCCGACGAGGATGGTCAGCAAGATAGTCAGAATAGCCAGGACGTAAAAGGCGACCTTCAAGATGTCCTTCGATGACAAGTCGATGTACTCGTTTTCGGGATAACTCGGCACGGCACCGGCGACGGCCAAATGGATGTCCGTATGAGGCGAGACGTAGTAAAAGCGCAGGCCTTCGCCAGTCCAGGTAAAGTCGGCATGGCCCTGACGATGACCGGCCATGACCTGCTGGCGCAGGTACACCTTGTCGATGCCATCCGTATCGTAGAGGTCTTCCTTATCGCGCCAAATGGATACATTGAGGCCCTGGTCCTCCAAATGATCGGCGGCCTGGAGGAGACGGTCCATGTTGCCATTATACTGGTCGGCCCGGACACGGAGGCGGCTCAGCTCGAACTGGATGGACATGTTCTGACCGCTCTCGGGCCAGATAAAGGAAATGATACTGGCCCGGTTAATGTTGCCGAACTGCAGGGCCAAAAAGATGGCGATGCTGACGACGGCCGTAAACAGGACGGGAATGAAAATCATGATGAAGTTGGAAAAAAGGAGGCGCTTGCGCAGCGGCCAGTCCCGGAGTTGCATAGTCCTCACCTGGTTTCTCTAAAATTTCTTTTATTATATATCTTGAGATTAAACAAAAATATAACAAAAAGCAAATTTTCTGGTGAATCTTTTTGCCCTCTTTAAAAAAGTCTGTTATAATAGGGTACAAATCTAGTATAGTTTTGAGATTAGGATTAAATAAGGGGTGTTTATGAAATGACTCAAATCACAAAAGAAACAAAGGAAGAAATCAGCCGCCGCTTCCCACAGTTCGTCGAAGCAACGCGGGCTTTTTACGCCAAGGAATTACCGCCGGCCAAATATAAGGGCACGTCGGGCAAGTTCGGCAGCTATGGCGAACGGGGGGCCCATAGCAGCATGCTGCGCCTGCGCTTTTCCGGCGGTGCCATCGAACCGGCACACATCGCTTTCCTGAAGGACGTCCTCGACCGCTACGACATCGACCTCGTCCACTTCACGACAGGTGAGGCCCTGCAGCTCCATCATTTGGGCGAAAAAGAAGTCCTCGCCCTCTATCAGGAATGTTTCGACCACGGCATCTACTGCGTCGGCGCCGGCAGCGACAATCCGCGCAACATCACGGCCAGCCCGCTCCACGGTGTCGCTCCGGGCGAATACTTCGACATGACGCCGTACATCAAGGCAGCGGCCAACTTCGTCATCAACTGCATTCCCAAATTCAACTTGCCGCGTAAATATAAAATCAGCTTCTCCAGCGGCCTGGACAACGAAGGCCATGCGACCTTCAAGGACCTGGGCTTCGTCGCCCGTCCGGACCACAAATTTGACGTCTATGCCGGCGGCGGCTTCGGACTCAACGGCTCGCGCTTCGGTATCCTCATCGACGAAGGCGTCGATCCGCTGGATATTTCCTATTACATCCTGGGCTATGGCCGGGACGTCTACATGAAATACGGCGACTATGAACACCGCGGCCAGAACCGTTCGCGCTTCATCCTCACCAAGCTCGGCGACGACGCCTTCCGCCAGGCCGTCCGCGATGCCGTCGCCAAAGCCAAGGCAGAAGGCGACTACCGCCTGACTATCGAAGAAGAAACGCCGTTAGCTAAGAGCGGCGCCGATGACAGTGTCCTCGAAGACGGCCGCATTGGCAAACAGAAACAGGCCGGCCTCTATTACGTCGAATACAAGCCGTTAGGCGGCACGCCGAAACTCTCCGTCTTCCGCGAACTGCTCAAGACCCTCCAGACCATGGAAGGCGCAGAAATCCGCCTCAACGCCGACGAAACGGCTTACATCATCAACCTCACGGCAGACGAAGCCCGTAAAGTCGCTGCCCTCACGGCGGACGACACGGCGACGACGGCCTTTGAACATTCCGTCAGCTGCATCGGCGCCACGGTCTGCCAGCAGGGCCTGCGCGATTCTCACGGCACCTTCGTCAAACTGGCCCAGCTCTTCAAAGACCGCGGCATCGACAGCCACTTCCTGCCGAAATGCCACTTCTCCGGCTGTCCGTCGAACTGCACGGTCCAGCAGCTGGCTCCTCTGGGCCTGCGCGGCGCCAGCAAAAAAGTCGGCGACAAGATGGAACCGGCCTTCAACATCTACGCCGGCGGCAACTACGCCATCGGTAAAGGCGTCATGGGCGAACAAATCGGTGTCATCACCATCGAGCACCTGCCCGACTTCTTCCTGGCCCTCAACCAGACCCTTCTCGATGCCAACCAGTCCTACGGCGAATGGTATCCCCAGCATAAAGAAAAACTCATAGAATTAGTCAATCAGTTTGAATAGGAAAAAGGGCTTGTCGCATGTGCGACAAGCCCTTTTAAGTTGTTAGTGGCTAGCAGTTAGTGGTTAGCGGATGGCTTTAACTTTAAAACCATCTTCTACAAACTACAAACTCCGGACTACAAGCTATAAAGCGAAAGGAACCTCACATGATGGCAGAAGCCTTCGTGCGACAATCGCCTTAACGGCCTTTGGCCTTCATGGTGTGCATGACCCAGAAATAGGAACCGCCTGTAAATAAGCAGGCCAGGACCCAGCAGATAGGGCTGGCACAGCAGATGCCGAAGTAGCCCCACATGGCGGCCAGGACCAGGGCCGATACACTGCGGCCGCCCAGTTCCAGGATGCTGCTGATGAGGGGCACGCTGGAAATGCCCATGCCCTGCAATGCGTTGCGGTAGACGAAGATCTGGCCCAGGAAGAGATAGAACGGGACGGACATCTTCAGATAGAGGAGAGCCTGTTCCATGAGGACTTCGTCGTGGTCCGTCGTGAAGACGCTGATGAGTTCCCGGCCATAGCTGTACATGGCCACGGCTGCGGCCAGGCAGAATACCAGGGACACGAGGGAGCACTGACGGACGCCCTGGCGGATGCGGCCATACTGGCTGGCGCCGTAGTTCTGTGCCGAATAGACAGCCATGGCGATGCCGAAGGAAATCATGGGCTGCAAGGCCAGCTGTTCGATTTTCGTCGCCGATACGAAGCCGGCAATCGTTTCAGGGCCAAAGGTATTGCAGACCGACTGCAGGACCAGGATGCCCATGGAAATGATAAGGAACTGGACGGCCATGGGCAGGCCCAGGCGCAAATGCTGCCAGGCAAAGGGCCAGTCAAAGTTCCAGTCGGCTCGGGTCAGGCGCAGCATGGGAAAGCGGCGGCGCATGAAACACAGGCAGAGCACGGCCGATACGGCCTGGGCGATGACCAGGGCGATGGCCGAGCCGGGGACGCCCCAGCCAAAGGCGACGATGAACAACAGGGCCAGGGCGATATTCAAGAGAGACGACACGATGAGGAAATAAAGTGGCGTCCGGCTGTCGCCGAGGGCCCGGCAGATGCAGGACAGGAGATTATAGCTCATCATGGCTACCAGGCCGAGGACGACGATGAGCATGTAATGATAGGCGTCGTCGTAGAGAACATCTGAAATGTTCATGAGCCGCATGATGAGCGGCATGGCCAGGCTCACGCAGGCCGTCAGCATCAGCGTGATGACCAGGGCCAGCATGGCCGACGTCGCCACAGACCGGCGCACGCCGTCCATGTCTTCGGCACCGAAGCGCTGACCCGTGATGACGGAAAAACCGGAAGACAAACCGATCGTCAGGCCGAAGACGGCCATGAAGACGGGTGCCACGGCGCCGACAGCGGCTAGGGCATTGACGCCGATAGTGCGGCCGACGATGATGATGTCGGCGATATTATAGAATTGCTGGAAAACATTGCCGATTAAAAGGGGCACCGTAAAAGCCAGGATGAGGCGGATGGGATTGCCCGAAGTCATACTGCGAACCATGGAATCGTCCTTTCTCTAATAACGAGGAGTGAAATAGTTTTATTATAGCATGATAGGGCACAAAAACAAGTTTTAATCATTTTTTAATCAAGGCCCCTGATTTTTTAATGTCCCTTTCATATTTCCAGGATACAATAGGCGTAACACGCATCTTGTTTTAAACGTTTTGTTTTTTCGGAGGTGTTGCCCATGTATCACAGACCGTTTTTCTCCCTTCCTGCATGGCGGGAACCCTTCTCTACCGTTCCCCGGTGCCAGCTCATCACCTTTTGTACGTATCAAAAGGAAGAAACACTGGGGAAAGTCCTGCGCTATCAGGGACAGCACATCTGGAGGCCGACCGCCTGGGGCATGGCGGCGACGCGGGCCCTCAAGGCCATGCAGCGGAACAACCAGATTGCCATCATCAAAGAGTTCACGGTCATGCCCAATCACATCCACTTGTTCATCTTCTACAAGAAATTCCACCCCCGCCTGCCGGAATGGTTCATCGAAAAGACCAGGGAATTCCTGCTCTATTACATCGAACCGCCCCGCGACTGGCCTGTCCCCATCTGGGAAGAGTCCGTAGATACGCAGATGGTCTATACTGATACGGCCCAATACGCCGTCGCCGAAAGTTTAAAAGAATACGCCCATCATTGGAAATACGACCCGCTGCATAAGCGGTGAGGGGGCAAAAAGAGGCTGCCGCATGCGCGACAGCCTCTTTTTTGTAGGGGCGTCCACGTGGGGCGCCCGCTCTGAAATATGTACGATTTCCCGACCAGTCTGCTAGAAGAATCACACAAATACCTAATGGGTCGCCCACGTGGCGACCCCTACGAAACACGAACTATTTAAAAGAGCAACCTCTCAGTCAGCTTTGCTGACAGCTCTCCTATCAAGAGATCCAGGCGGGCCGCCCCTACGATCCGCGAGCCACGAGCCACGAACCACTAGCCACGAGCCACTAATAATTCCGGTGTCTTCATCTGGCGTTCGCTGCACTGGTTGACGTAGTTGTAGAGCAGGGCTTCCAGGAATTTCAGGTCGGCCATGCGCAGGTTCACGGTTTCTTGAGTTCCCCAGGGATAGCGGACCAGGGTCTTCCAGGTCTGGCGTACAGACGGCGTCAGGGGCAGTTCTTTCATGTTTTCCGGCCTTTCATCGTCGATGTAATAGACGGGCTGCCGGCAGTAGCCCTGGCCCTGACAGAAGACGCGGGCCGTGTCGATGTCCGGCAGGAAGCCTGTCAGGGCCATGAGCTGCCAGCCGGCGATGATGGTGACGATGCGGATGTCCTTGAGTTCGATGGCCCGGCCATAGAGGCGGACCAGATTGTACAGGACTTCATCGGCTCCGCCGCCGGCCATGAAGAGGACCATTTCGACGAAGATCTGCGAATAGATATAGCCGTCCCAGGTCAGCTCGCGGAGGCGCTGGTTGCTGCGGCAGTCGTATTCCGTCAGCGTGTAGATGCCGTCTTTTTCAAAAACGTCAAAGGTCATCTCGGCCAGAGGCGTCAAGGCGCCGTAGCCCATCTTGCCCTGAGTGCTGCGGCGGGCCAGGACGTGGAGGATGCCGGCCTGCCGGGTCAGGACCGTGACGACGAGCTGTTTGGCACTGGTCTTGCGGACGGTGAGGATGATGCCTTCATAGGACCGCGACGGTTTGCGGCCATAGTAGCCGCTACGATTCATGAGTCTTATCTTCTTCATCCCCGCTGTCTTCCCCAGGGGCAGCCGCTCCCGGCAGGGGTACGGCTTTCAGGCGGACGATGCGGAAGCGCTGCATTTCCAGGACTGTAAAGCAGTAGGCGCCGATAGTGACTTCGTCATGGACTTTCGGCGTATGGCCCAGGGCATTGAAGACGTAGCCGCCGATGGTATCGGTATCGACATCGTCTTCGACGGGGATGTGCAGCAGCTCTTCGACGTCGTCGAGGAGGACTGTCCCGGCAAATTCATAGGCGCCGTCAGGCAGGGGCTGGATTTCTTCTTTTTCCTGGGTGTGTTCGTTCTGGATCGTGCCGACCAGTTCTTCCAGGATGTCTTCCAGGCCGATGAGGCCGACGGTGCTGCCGTATTCATCAACGACCATGGCCAGGTAGGTCCGGCGCATGCGCATGAGCTGGAGGAGCTTCGATGCCGGCATGATTTCCGGGACCATGAGGATTGGCCGCTTGATGAGGTTCAAGTTGCTGCGCTTGTGGATATAGAGGTCCATGATGTCCTTGATGTGGACCAGGCCCAGGACGTGGTCCTTATCGTCTTCACAGAGGGGATAGCGCGTATGCCGCGACTGGCGGATGGTCTGCAAATGCTGGTTCATCGTATCTTCCGTATAGAGGCAGACGATGTCCTGGCGGGGCACCATGATTTCCTTGGCCAGGCGGTCGGCAAAATCGAAGACGTTGCCGATGAGTTCGCTTTCGACCTGGTCGATTTTCCCTTCCTTGTGACTGGCCGTGACCAGCATGCGGATTTCATCTTCCGAATGGGCCATATCGATTTCGTTGGTCACATCGAGGTTGCGGTCTGCCAGGATAGCCCGGCCCAGCCAGTTCCCGAAGAGGATGAAGGGCATGAAGGGCCGGCTCCAGGGCTGGATGAAGCGGCGCAGGGCCTTGAGGCTCTTTTCCGGGCGCTGGAGGCCGATGGACTTGGGGATGAGCTCGCCAAAGACCCAGAGGATGAAGCAGAGGACGATACCGGCGCAGACTTCGATGAGCCAGATGAGCCACGTATGGCCGATATACGGAGCCAGCAGGCCGTAGAGGCCATAGAGGCCGCAGAATCCGGCAGCGCCGGCGATGAGCCCGGACAAGGCCATGCCGAGCTGGGCCGTCCCCAGAAAGACGATGGGCTTGTCGTAGAGGGACAAGAGCGGTTTCAGCGACGTATCGCCGTCGCGGACGAGTTCTTCCAGGTATTCCCGGCGCAGCTGGGCAAAGGCGAATTTACCGGTGACGCAGATGGCGCTGACGGCCAGGCAGATGAGGAAGACGAGCAGACATTGGACGATTGATTGTACTTCCATCATGCAGCCCCCTACTCGTTCTTATAGCCCAATTCGCTGAGGGCGCCCGACTTATTGCGCCAGTCCCGCTTGACTTTGACCCAGATGTCGAGGTAAACCGAAGAACCGAGGAGGTTTTCGATTTCCTGGCGGGCCAGGTTGCCTACTTCTTTGAGGACCGTGCCGTTCTTGCCGATGACGATGCGCTTCTGCGAATCCCGTTCGACATAGACCGTGACCCGGATATAGACCTTGTTGTGACCGCGGTCCTTCATTTCTTCGACATAGACGGCGATGGCATGAGGCACTTCATCGCGGGTACAGCGGAAGAGCTTTTCCCGGACAATTTCAGCGACCAAAAGGCGTTCCGGCTGGTCCGTGATCATGTCGTCAGGGAAATACTTGGGCCCTTCCGGCAGGATCTTGCGCAGTTCGTCGACGACGGCATCGACGTTGTCCCCTTTCAGGGCGGAAATGGGGATGACCTGGGCGAAAGGATAGAGTTCGGCATATTCCGTAATCTTGTGCAGTATCTCTTCTTTCGTCATGAGGTCGACTTTGTTGATGATCAAGAAGACCGGGACGCCGACGTCTTTCAGCTTATCCAGGACGAAGAGGTCGCCAGGGCCCTTCTTTTCATTGCCCGAGATGAGGAACAGGACGGCGTCGATGTCGCGCAGGGACTGATAGGCCGCTTCATCCATGAATTCCCCCAGCTTATGTTTCGGCTTGTGGATGCCCGGCGTGTCGAGGAAGACGATCTGACATTCGTCGTCCGTATGGATGCAGAGGATGCGGTTGCGCGTCGTCTGTGCCTTATCGGAGACGATTGAGACTTTATGCTTGATGATGCGGTTGATGAGTGTCGACTTGCCGACATTCGGGCGGCCGACGACGGCGACGAAACCCGATTTAAATGATTCCATAGATATCGTAATTCCTCCCTTATAATTCTTCGCCTTCGCGGACATAGCCCAGGCGCTGTAAAATGAATTCTTCTTCTTTGCGCATTTCTGCTTTATCGTCCGGTTCCATGTGGTCATAGCCGAGGATATGCAGCATGCCGTGGATGGTCAGATAGGCCAGTTCCCGTTCAAAGGAATGACCGTATTCGTCGGCCTGTTCCTGGACTTTTTCCAGAGAAATGATGATATCCCCCAAGAGGGCCGTATCGGGGCCGTCATAGCCGTCTTCTTCCCCTTCGTTGAGGGCAAAGGACAGGACGTCCGTCGGCCGGTCGATGTTGCGGTACTGTTTGTTCAATGTATGGATATAGTCGTTATGGCACAGAAGGATGCTGATTTCAGCCTTCGGCCCCAGGCCGTAGACCAGGGCGGCTTCTTCACAGACGCGGTCGATGACTTTTTCATATTCATCGTGCTGGAACGACGGATCTTCGTAATTGATGTTGATATTCATGGCAATTCCCCCAATCTAGTGATCGTGATGATAATAAGTTTCGTAGGCCCTGATGATGCGGCCTACCATATCGTGACGGACGACGTCTTCATCGCTGAAGTAGACCATGCCGACGCCGCGGACGTCTTTGAGTATCTTTTCGGCTTCCGTCAGGCCCGACATGCGCCGGTCGACGAGGTCGATCTGGGTCGCATCGCCGTTGACGACGACCCGCGAGTGGTTGCCCATACGGGTGAGGAACATCTTCATCTGTTCCCGCGTCGTGTTCTGGGCTTCGTCGAGGATGATGAACGATTCTTCCAGGGTCCGGCCGCGCATGTAGGCCAGCGGCGCCACTTCGATGATGTTGCGGCCGATCATCTTCTGGAACTGGTCATAGCCGAACATGTCGGCCAGGGCGTCGTAGAGCGGGCGCAGGTACGGGTCGATCTTTTCCTGCAGGTCGCCGGGCAGGAAGCCCAGTTTTTCCCCGGCTTCGACAGCCGGCCGGGTCAGGATGATCCGTTCGACTTCGCGGTTCTTGAGATAAAAAGCCGCCAGGGCTACGGCCAGGTAGGTCTTGCCCGTCCCGGCCGGGCCGATGCCGAAGGTGACCAGGTTCTTGCGGATGGAATCGACGTAGCGTTTCTGGCCCAGCGTCTTGGGCTTGATGAGGCGGCCCCGGGCAGAAATGCCGACCGTATCTTCATAGAGGTTGTGCAGGGCCTCCGATTGGCCTTCTTTGATGAGTCTGGCCGAATAGCGGACGTGCTGCGTCGTCAGATAGGTGTTTTCCCGGAACAAGTAGCGCAGGACGCGGAAGACTTCGGTCACATAGGCCACATCCTCTTCGCTGCCGACGATCATGGCCGTATCGCCGCGGACGGCAATGCGGCAGTCCGGGAATTCGCGCTGCATCGTCTTGAGGAATTCGTCTTTCATGCCCAGGACGGCCCGGGCTTCACGCAAATCGGAAAATTGCAGTTTCTTTTCTACCAAAGTGAGATACTCCTTTATTTCATGAATTTACGGACGGCCTTGCCGTGCAGGTAGTCACAGCGGGCTCCCTGGCAGGTGCCGCGTTTTTCCAGTTCTTCATCGATCATATCGCGGATGCGCCACCATCCCATGCCCCAGTTGGCGAAGTCCGTCGCTTCTTTCGGCGCCCGGCCGATGAGGCGCTGGAAGACCGTATCGGGCCGGCTGTATTCGAGGAAGGCCACGACGCGGCGGACGTACTCTTCGCAGGTCCAGAGCTTGATCTTTCCCTGGGCATACCATTCGGCCATGGCCGTGTTCTTAATGATGTACAGGGCGTGGAGCTTGACTTCGTCAGAGCCGAGGGCGGCAATGATCTTGGCTGTCTCGACGGTGTCTTCCATGGTGTCCCAGGGCAGGTCGAGGATGACATGCGTACAGGTCCGGAAAGGATACGCCCGGAGCATGACCATGGCATCGATATATTCTGCAACGGTATGGCCGCGGTTGATCTTGGCCAAGGTCTTATAGTTGACGGTCTGCAGGCCCAGTTCGACGAGGATATCGACGCCGTACCTTTCTTTGACGTCAGCCATGATATCGAGATAGGTCTCGTTGAGACAGTCCGGCCGGGTCGCTACGGCCAGGGCCACGATATCGGGCTGGCAGGCAGCGGCAAGGTAATCCCGGAAACGCTCTGGCGGCAGGTAAGTATTGGTGAAATTCTGGAAATAGGCGATGAATTTATTGGCCTTGTACTTGGGCTTGATGTGAGCCATGTTCTGCTCGATCTGCTGGCCAATGGTCACCGTCGCCGGCAGGTTCTCGTAGCCGGCGCCGATGGAGCCGCAGAAGGCACAGCCCCGGACGCCCAGGGTCCCGTCGCGGTTGGGACAGGTATCGGGGATGCTGATAGGCAGTTTATAGACTTTTTCGCCATATGTTTCTTTTAAATACGTCGAGTAGACGCGGTAACGTTCGTTCACGATGGTTCTCCTTTGACCGGGATGACGCACCAGTCGGCCCGGTCTTTCTTTTTTTCAGCCAGCACATAAGCCGCGCCTTCCGGGACGGGCCCGTAGCGGCGCAGTTCCCCTTTCAGGGCCGGGCTGGCAGGCCAGATGCGATAGCGCATCTTGATGTCGCGCCAGTTGGTGAAATGATAGTCCCTGGCAAATTGGCGGAGCCAGGCTTCGTCGCGGAAGATGGCGTCGGTCTGGCTGCGCGGCGCTTCGCACCAGCCGAGGAAATCGGGATGGAGGCGGAAGCGGAAAAAGGTCAGCATATCCAGGGCCAGCAGGTCTTTGGCCAAGCGCTGCTGGCCTTCTGTCAGGGGCAGGATATCTTCGATGCAGTGGCAGAGGAAATGACACAAGGACTCATCGGACAGGGCCTTTTGGTCATTATGCAGGACGAGCCACTCGTCTGTCAAGGCCTCGTAGAGTTTCATATAATCCGGAGCATAGCGGCGGCCGAGCCAGTTGAAGAAATAAGTGAATTTCCCGGAATTATAAGTCCGCTCGAAGACGTCTTCCAGGACCTTCATATAGGCGACTTTTTCATAAGGCAGCCACGTCGTCGCCAGGACTTCATAGGGCCCCTGCGGGTCGTACCGGTAATCGTCAGGATAGTCGCGGCGGATGCCGGAGCCCTTGAGGAGCTTCAAGAAACCGATCTGCAATTTATGGGGGTGCAGGGCATAGATATCGTTGAAGGACTGGCGCAGATGGCCGTAGTCTTCATAAGGCAGGCCGACGATGAGGTCTAAATGGAGATGCATCGTCCCCAAGGCGACAAGGCGTTCCATGATATGCGTAATGCGCGGCCAGTCATTATGACGGTGGATGGCCTGGAGCGTCGGCTCATACGTCGTCTGGATGCCCATTTCCAGCTGGATCCGTCCTTTCGGTGCCTGGGCCAGGAGGTCGATGTCGTCATCGGTAAGGACGCCGGGCTCGATTTCCAGGTGGAAATTGATGGGCTTATCGACGGCAATCATGTACGCTATGAGCGGCCGGTGATGGGCCGGGCTGCAGTTGAAAGTGCGGTCGACGAATTTGACCTGATGGACGCCGGCATCGACGAAAGCCTGCAGTTCCTTCAGGACCAGCGGGACCGAGCGGAAGCGGACGCGGTCGTTCATGCCCGACAGGCAGTACTGGCAGTGGAAAGGACAGCCCCGGGAGCTTTCATAATACATGATGCGGTGGTCCAGTTCGCGGAAGTCCTGATGCTCGTAAGGAAAAGGCAGGCTGTCCAGGTCTTCTACTTCCTGGAAGGTCTCGTCGCCCTGGATGACGCCGCCGACGCGGCCGAGGACGCCGGGGACTTCTGTCCCATCGCGGCCGGCTGCCAGGGATTTCAAGAAAGCCGGTACCATCTCTTCCCCTTCACCTTGGAGGACGTAATCAATATGCTCATAATCTTCCAGTATCTGACGGGCCGTATAGGATACTTCCGGGCCGCCGACGAAGACCTTGGTCTGGGGAAAGACCTGTTTCACCAGGTCGATGAGATGACAGGTCATTTCGATATTCCAGATATAGCAGGAAAAGCCGATGACGTCGGCCTCGAACGAGGCGATGTGGCGCAGGATGTCATAGCTGTTCTGATTGATCGTATATTCGGCTACGGACACGGCGACGCCCTGGTGGTCACACGCCGTCGACAGGCAGCGCAGGGCCAGGGACGATTGGATGAATTTGGAATTCAAGATGGTAAGCAGTGTTTTCATGAAAGCCCCTCTTTAAATTTTTATATGTATTAAGTATACCGCAAGGACGGCGTTCTGTCATGTCTTTTCCGCCCCTGGCCGGGGACAGCCTTTTCGCCTGCCCCTTTTTATGATAAGATGAGACTGTATATAGTTTTTCCCCTACGAAAAGGAGGCTTTTCCTTGTTTAAAATAGCACTTGCCCAGACAAATGTCCACCCTGGCAATCCACGGCAGAACACGGCCGTCATGAAAGAATGTATCGCCAAGGCCAAAGCAGCCGGCTGCGACCTCATCGTCTTCCCGGAGCTCGCCATTCCGGGCTATCTCATCGGTGATATTTGGGACCAGCCCGACTACATCGACGACTGTGTCCGCTTCGGTGAAGAAATCAAGGCCCTATCCGACGGCATGGCCATCATCTTCGGCAACGTCGCCAAAGAGACGGACCGGGTCAACCTCGACGGCCGGACGCGGAAGTACAACGCCATGTTCATCGCTTACAACGGCCGCTGGATTTCGCCGGCCCGCTCGCCCTACCCCTTCTACATCAAGACGCTCCTGCCCAACTACCGCGAATTCAGCGACATCCGCTACTTCACGTCGCTCATCGAAGTCGCCCAGGAACGCCATGCCTTCCCGGAAGACTTCCTGTCGCCCGTCCAGATTCCCTTCGACGACGGCCGCAAGTTCCGCATGGGGCCGCTCATCTGCGAAGACAGCTGGGATGAAAACTATCCCTTCAAGCCCATGAGCTATTTAGGGAAAATGTACGACATCGACATGTTCATCAACATTTCCAACTCGCCCTTCACTCTGGGCAAGACCCAGCGGCGTCACCGCCTCTTCGGCCAGGCCATCGACAAGGTCCACTGCCCGGCCATCTACGTCAACTGCACGGGTATCCAGAACAACGGCAAGAACATCTACACCTTCGACGGCGCCAGCAGCACGTACCAGAAAGACGGTTCGCAGCACGTCGAATGTACGCCTTTTACGGAAGAAATGGTCATCGTCGACTTCGATGAAAAGGCCCAGCGTTTCGTTTCGCCGTCGCACTTGCAGCCGGAAAAGTCTCCCATCGAAGACATCTACGCCAGCCTGCACTACGGCCTGAAATCCTTCATGGATGCCATTGGCGTCCATAAAGTCGTCCTCGGCGTCTCCGGCGGCATCGACTCAGCCGTCAACGCCGCCCTCTATGCGACGGTACTGCCGCCGGAAAACATCCTGCTGGTCAACATGCCCAGCTGCTACAACTCGGACATGACCAAGAGCCTGGCCAAAGAACTGGCCGACAACATCGGCTGCCTGTACACGGTCGTCCCCGTCCAGGACAGCCTGGAACTGACGCGGCACCAGTTCGAAGGAGCCATGCTCAGCCAGAAAGGCCAGGACAAGGGTCCTCTGGAACTGACCAGTTTCATCGAAGAAAACATCCAGGCCCGCGACCGCTCCAGCCGTATCCTGGCCGCAGCAGCGGCAGCCTTTGGCGGCGTCTTCACATGCAATGCCAACAAGGCGGAACTGTCCGTCGGCTACGCCACCCTCTACGGCGACAGCGCCGGCTACCTGGCGGCTACGGCGGACCTGTGGAAGCATCAGGTCTACGACCTGGCCCGTTACCTCAATGACCAGGTCTTCCAGCGCGAAGTCGTGCCCCAGGGCAGCATCGACATCGTCCCCAGCGCCGAATTGTCGGACAAGCAGGATATCACCAAGGGCCAGGGCGACCCGATCATCTACCCCTATCACGACTACCTCTTCGCCGCCTTCGTCGAACGCTGGCAGCGGGCCACGCCGGAAACCATCCTCGAATGGTACATCAACGGCACCCTGGAAAAGAACATCGGCTGCAGCGTCGATGTCCATCAGCTCTTCCCGACGGCAAAAGCCTTCATCGACGACCTGGAACGGTGGTGGCGCCTCATCGCCGGCTTCGCCGTCGCCAAGCGCATCCAGAGCCCGCCTATCCTCTCCATCAGCCGCCGCCCCTTCGGCAGCGACCTGCGCGAAGCCCAGCTGGCACCGTACTACACGACGCGCTACCTGGAAATGAAAGAACGGCTGCTGGCGAGAGATTAGGGATTAGTGGCTCGTGGCTCGTGGATAGGGGTTAGCGGTTAGGGGCTCGTGGTTAGCGGCCCGCCTGGCCCTCCTGATAGGAGAGCTGTCAGCGAAGCTGACTGAGAGGTTGCTCTTTCAACATAGTTTGTAGTACAAAGTTTGTAGTTTGTAGAAGATGGCTTTAAATTTAAAAACCTTCACTAAAAACTACAAACTGAATACTCAAAAAGGCTTGTCGCACATGCGACAAGCCTTTTTTCATACTACATATCTTTCAGTCTTCCGACTGTTTGTTTAGGACGGACTCGTTTGTGTCCGAATGTTTCTACGATGATGAACATCATGGGGATGAGGAAGACGCCGAAGATGGTCGCAATGGACGTACCAAAGACGACGGTGATGCCCATAGTGACTCGCGATGCGGCGCCGGCGCCGCTGGCCATGGCCAGTGGGATGGAACCGACGACGAAGGCCAGGGACGTCATGATGATCGGGCGGAGACGGATCTTGGCGGCTTCGATAGCAGCCGATACGGGATCCATACCGCGTTCATCGACACGGACTTTAGCGTATTCGATAATCAAGATGGCGTTCTTGGCGGCCAGACCGATGACGGCCAACAGGCCAATCTGGAAGTACAGGTTATTCTGCTGGTTCAGGAGGTAGGCAAAGGCCGAAGCCCCGAAGACGCCTGCCGGCAGACTGAACATAACAGCAAAGGGTACTTTCCAGCTTTCATACAAGGCGGCCAGGACGAGGAAGACGAAGAGGATAGCCAGGGCAAAGACGTAGACCGTCTTGTTGCCGGCTTCGACTTCTTCACGGCTCATGCCGCTCCATTCATAGGCATAGCCTTCACTGAGCGTGTCTTTAGCGACTTCTTCCAGCGCTTTAAGAGCATCACCGGAGCTGTAGCCATTAGCCGGGGCCCCTTGAATCTTGATGGCCGGATAGTCGTTGAAACGGTTGAGGATCGACGCCGAACCGATAGCTTTCGGTCGGACAAAGTTGGCCACCGAAACGAGCTGGTTGGCACTGTTGCGGACGTAGATGTGGTTATTGGCATCGATGGTTTCACGGAATTCCGGAGCGGCCTGAACGACGACCTTGAAATTACGACCGAACATGGTGAAATCGTTGACCTGATAAGAACCATAGAAGGACTGGAGCGTCGAATAGAGGTCGCTCAGGGAAACGCCTTCTTTGGCAACTTTATCGCGGTCGATGTCGAGCTGATAGCCCGGCGTATCGGCAGCAAAGGCCGTGTAGACCGACCCGATTTCCGGCCGCTTCCGGGCAGCGGCGATGAATTTCTGTGCCATCGCTGACAATTCGGCCGTCGTATGGCTGCCGCGGTTTTCCAGCTGCATCGTAAAGCCCGACGACGTGCCCATGCCGTCGATCGGCGGCGGGTTCATGGCGATGACCGTAGCCTGAGGAATCTGATTGCCCATGCCCATGATCTTGCCGACCAGGGCGTCGACGGACAGGGATTTATCTTTACGTTCATCCCAGTCACTCATGCCGATGAAGGACGTAGCCCCATTCGATTTCGGCCCATTGGCCAGGATACTGAAACCGACAACGTTCATGACACTGGTCACGCCCGGCTGCTGTTCCAGCCATTTGCTGATTTGTTCACTGACTTGTTTCGTTTCCGTCTGGGAAATGCCTTCGGGCAAGGTGACGTTCATCATGACGAAGGCATTATCTTCCGACGGGACAAAGCCTGTCGGCATGACTTTGAAGACGCCTGCCGTGAGGGCGCTGATGATGACCAGGAAGGCCACGCACCATTTGAGGTGAAGCTGCAAGTGAGCCAGGCGCAGGCCATACCAGGCGATGAGCCTATCGAAGGCATCATTGAATTTCTGGAAGAACTTGTAAATGCCCTTGGGGTTGTCATTGGGTTTGTGGACATTCAAAATCGACGCACACATGGCCGGTGTCAGGGTCAAAGCGACGAAGGCCGAAATGAGGACCGACACGGCAATGGTCAGGGCGAACTGGCGGTAGAGGATACCGCTCATGCCGCTGATGAAGCCGACGGGGATGAAGACGGCGGCCAGAACGCAGGCAACACCGATAACCGGGTTCTGTACGTTCTGCATGGCGATGATCGTCGCCTCCCGCGGACTTCGGGCATTGTACTTGATTTCGTATTCGACGGCTTCGATGACGACGATGGCGTCGTCGACGAGGAGGCCGATAGCCAAGACCATGGCGAACAAGGTCAACGTATTAATGGAGAAATCGAGGACCTTGAAGCAGGCAAAGGTACCCAGCAGCGATACCGGGACGGCGATGAGCGGAATCAGCGTCGACCGGCCGCTCTGGAGGAAGATATAAACGATGAGGGCGACCAGCAGCAGGGCTTCGATGAAGGTTTCAATAACTTCATGAATCGACGCCGTAACGAAGGTCGTGCTATCGTAGACGATTTTATAATCCATATCAGCCGGGAAAGCCTGCTTAGCCTTTTCCAAGACCTTGCGGGCACCACTGACAGACTGCATGGCATTGGCGTCTGCTGTCAGGCTGATCATGAAACCGGCAGCCTTGCCGCCGTTGAGGTTAGTGGCAACGGAATAATCCTTGGATCCCAGGCTGACATCGGCAATGTCGCCGACGCGGACCATGGTACCGTCGGGATTGGTGCGGACGATGACGTTCTTGAACTGTTCCGCCGTCTGCAAGCGGCCGTCGGTACGCAGGGTATACTGGTAGGTCTGGTTGTTCGGCGACGGCTGGGAGCCGATGGTGCCGACAGCGGCCTGTTTATTCTGAGTGCTGATAGCCGAGATGACATCGGTCGGTGTAATCTTCAAGATATTCATCTTCATCGGGTTGAGCCAGATGCGCATGGCATAGTCAGACCCGAATTCCTGAACGTCGCCGATGCCCGGGACGGATTTCAGTTCATCCATGAAGTATTGGGTAGCATAGTTCTTCATGAACGTCGCATCATAAGAGCCATTGGGCGAAACCAGGGCGAAGACCATAGCCATGGAACTCGTCGACTTCTGGACTGTAACGCCGGTCTGGGTAACTTCTGACGGCAAGGTCGACTGGACCTGGCTGACGCGGTTCTGAGTGTTGACCGTGTCCATATCACCATCGCTGCCGGACTTGAACTGGACGGTCATGGAGTAAGACCCGTTATCGTTCGTCGAGCTTTCCATATTGACCAGGTTATCGACACCGACGAGCTGGCGTTCGATGACGCTGGCCACGGTCGTGCCGACGACTTCGGCATTCGCGCCGATATAAGTAGCCGAGACGCGGACCTGCGGCGGCGTGACCTGCGGATACTTGGCAACCGGCAGAGTCGCCATCGACAACAGGCCGAAGATGGAAATGATCAGCGAAATGACGATAGCGAAGATAGGCCGGTCGATAAAGAACTTAGATATCACGGTCTCGCCTCCTAACTATTTGACGATGATGTGTCCGACGACGTATCGGAGCTGTCGTTGTCGATATCGGCCTTGGTCAGCAGGTGCTGGTCCAAGGCAGCGCCTTTGGCCTTCTGATAGCCGTCGACGATAATCGTATCGCCATCCTGAAGACCATCGTTGATGATCCAGAATTTGCCGACTTTCTGGCCCGGCGTGACTTCCCGGTTCTGGGCTTCGCCATTGCCGTCGATGACGGATACATAATATTTACCCAGCGTCTGCTGGACGGCGCGCTGCGGTACGGACAGGGCATTGCGCTGGATCTGGGTATCGGAAACGACCGTCGCATAGAGGCCCGGGATGAGGAGATTAGCCGGATTGTCGAAGACGGCCTTGACGATGATCGAGCCAGAGTTGCCATCCATGCCGTGGTTGACCTGGGTGACATGGCCTTCATAAGGATACATGGTGCCGTCGCTCAAGCGGAGCAGGAGATGGTCGCCCCAGCTGCCGGCGTTGTCCGCAGCCTGCTTGGTCATCTGCAGGTATTCGGCTTCACTGATGGAGAATTCGACATAGACCGGATTGGTCGAAGAAATGGTGACCAGTGCCGTCGAACCGGCCGTCGCAAAGGTACCGATAGGTACGTCATCGACGTTCAATTTGCCGCTGAACGGAGCATAGACAATGGTATCGTCGACGTTATCCTGAGCAGCGTCGACCTGGGCTGCATTGGCTTCGACGACAGCCTGCTGCTGCTGCGTAGCCGCTTCCTGGTCGGTAACGGTCTGCTGCGGAATGGCGTCCTGGCTGGCCAGGGTCTGGTAACGGCGCAGGTTCAGCTGCTGATTGGCCAGATTGGCTTCAGACTGGGCCTGGGTGGCCTTGGCCTGGGCCAGGGCGGCGTCATAGGTCCGGCTGTCGAGGCGGAACAACGGCTGCCCTTCCGTGACTTCCTGACCGCCTTGGACGTATTTTTCTACGACACGGCCGGAAATCTTGGGACGGACAGGCACCTTGTCTGTTGCCGTCACGGTACCGCTGTACTCGGCCTTGACCGGCGTGTCCGCGGCGACGACTTTGTACGTGTTGACTGCAACAGGAGCCTTAGTCGCACTTTGGTTGGCCCCACAGCCGGCTAAGAGCGCGGCGATGGTGAGTACGGTGACGCTCATCGTCGCAAGTTTGCGTTTTTGTATCATCTTCACTTTCCTCCTATTTCTTTCGATTCCTGATTTTTAATGCCATAGAGCAAGACGTTGATACAGCGCTTCATATAGTCACTAAAGGTGGAATCGTGTTTGACATCATTAAAATAATCGATAATGTCATCGGCTGCGCTATGCAGGATACGCAAGAACAGGAACTTATCAAAGGGCTTGAATTCTCCTGTCTCCTGAGCTTCATCGAGGAGCCGTTCCAAAAGGAGCCAGTCTTTTTTATAGCGGGACTGCAAGCGTTCACAAGTACCGGGCATCTTTGCCAGGAGATCCGATGTTTTCCGCACGGACAGGACCTGCCAGTTGTCACTGGGCACGTCGAAATAAGCGATGAGCTTGGCTTCGCAAGTCATGGCCGGATTGCTGACGATACGCTGATGATAGGCATAGATCTTATCGGTAAAATCGGTGATGGCCTGTTCGATGATTTCCTGTTTCGACGAAAAATTTTCGTATAAAGTCCGCTTGCTGATGCGCAGATTACGGGCTAAGTCGTCCATGTGGAAATCGGAGCCATGGCGGTTGATTTCACGAAGGGCTTCGGCCAGAATCTTGGCGCGGATATTTTCTGTCATGTAAACACGTCCTACTCAAAAAAATACAAGGTGCTGCTTTTGAAACTCAAACTATAAAACCCAGTACCAATTTATAGTTTAATATACAGCACCTTATAAGTCAATAAACAAGTTGATATTATTATTTTCTCAATTCTTCGGCAAATTTCCGAATCGGCAGGACTTTGTATAAAACAGCACCACAGGCCGCACCAATACAGGTATTGGGCAAAAAGGCAACGATGAAGAACCATAAGGCGACGACTTTGGAATCGAGGACGAAAGCGGCGACAGGATAGGCGATGAGGCCGCCCAGAAAGCCGGTCCCGACGATTTCCCCGATGACGGCACCCCATATGGAATTTGTTTTTTTATACAAAACGCCGGATAAAGCGGCGCCGATCATGCTGCCCGGATAGGCCAGGACGGTACCGACGCCCATGGCAATGCGGATGGATGAAATGCAGAAAGCACCGGCCGTCGAATAGCGCCAGCCCACGAGGACCGACAAGAGGACATTGATGAGGTGCTGCAGCGGGAAGACCCGGGCACCGCCGAAGGGAAAGGATACGAAAGGCGCCAGGAGGACGCCGATGGCGATGAAAATCGCCGTCACTGTCATTTTCTTGAGTTCAGTATTATTCACGATGTACTACAACCTTTCCATATTTTTGTAAGATAGCATCATTTAATTGATAAAAGGCATCGAAGAGACGGGCGTGAAAGGTCCCCGGCCCATTCTTCCCCTCCTCTGCCAGGGCCAGCTCACCGCCGATGCCCATGGCCAGGATGCCGCCGGCTGCGGCTGTGAACGGGTCGGCCACGGCGGCAAAGGAGGCGATGAGGGACGTCGTCATGCAGCCCGTACCGGTCACATAGGTCAGCATGGGACAGCCGTTGCGGATTTCGGCCGTCTGGCAGCCATCGGAAAGGACATCGACGGCGCCGGTGATGGCGACGGTCGTCCCGAGATGGCTGGCCAGGGACGAAGCCAGGGCCGGGTCGGCTGGGCCTAGACGGCTGTCGACGCCGAAATCCTGGCCGCTCTTATGGGCTGCCAGGCAGGTAATTTCCGACGTGTTGCCGCGGATGACGGCCATAGGCAGTTCATCCAGCAGGCGCAGGGCCGCCTGGGTGCGGAAGGTCGTACCGCCGGCGCCGACGGGGTCGAAGACGATGGGCACGCCGTGGGCAGCGGCCGATTTACCGGCTGCCAGCATGGCCTCCAGGGTCCACGCCTGGAGCGTCCCCAGGTTGAGGACCAGGGCCCTGGCGGCAGCCGCCATTTCGGCGACTTCCTCGACGGCATTGGTCATAGTCGGCGACGCGCCGATAGCCAGGGTCGCATTGGCGCAGTCAGTCATGGTGACGAAATTGGTGATATGGTGAATGAGGGGCCGCTGACGGCGCAGTTCCTCAAGGGCCTTGGCGACGGCCGGAATAAGTTCCATCTTCATCCCCCCTTCTAGACGTGGAGCTTGAGGATGGCCTTCTTGATGGCCTTCCCCTCCCCGTCCGGCGCGCAGAGGCAGCGATGGCCGTCAGCCGGCGTGAAAATGGCATACGTTCCCGGCGTCATGGCAATGACCGTATCGTCGGCGACATCGGGATTGTAGAACCAGGCATCGCTGTCGGCCCGGCTGTCATCGACGACAGGGCCGGCCTGGCATAAGGGCTGCCAGCCGATGTTCTCTTCGCCTTCGAGGACGTACTGGACGTCGATGTAGTCGCGGTGGGCTTCCATCAGACGCTGGCTGGCCGGCGCCGTTTCCGTGACGTCGACATTCATGTAGTTCACCGTATCGAAGGTATGGCGTCCGGGATTCAAGTCCGACTTGACCAGGGAAGACAATTTCTCGATCCACGGCCGGATATATTCCGGCAGGAAACGGCTTTCCTTTTCATACTGGGAAATATTACCTACGAACATGGGATTCCCTCCTAATCTTCGTCGCTGGCTTCGCGGGCTGCGACGTTTTTATCGAACAGGGCATCGGCGAACTGGGCGGCATCGAAGGGACGCAGGTCGTCGACGCCTTCGCCGACGCCGACCCAGCGGACGGGAACACCCAATTCCCGCTTGACCGACAAGATGACGCCACCTTTGGCCGTCCCGTCGAGCTTGGTCAGGACGACGCCCGTCAGGGGGACGACGTCGCCGAAGAGTTTGGCCTGGCTGACGGCATTCTGGCCCGTCGTGGCATCGAGGACGAGGAGCGTTTCCTGCGGAGCTCCTTCGATGTTGCGGCTGGCGACACGGGCCATTTTCCGCAATTCTTCCATGAGGTTGGACTTGGTCTGCAAGCGGCCGGCCGTGTCGACGAGGAGGATATCCATACCCTTGGCTTTAGCCGACGCCGTGGCATCGAAGACGACGGCGGCTGCATCGGCGCCTTCCTGATGCTTGACGATGGGTACGCCGACGCGGTCCGCCCAGATGGTCAGCTGTTCCGACGCTGCCGCACGGAAGGTATCGCCGGCGGCGAGCATGACCGATTTCCCCTGCTGCTTGTAATACTTGGCCAGTTTGCCGATAGTCGTCGTCTTGCCGACGCCGTTGACGCCGACGATGAAGATGACCCGCGTCCCGTCTGTTTCCGGCAGGGGTTCATCGTTTTCATTGAGCAGGGCGACGATGCATTTTTCCAAATACGGGACGACGTCGTTGCCGTCTTTGATTTCCTTCGATTTGACACCGGTCCGGATCTGGTCCAGGAGGTATTCCGTCGTTTCGACGCCAATATCGCCGGTGAGCATGACCGCTTCCAGGTCATCGTACATGTCGTCGTCGATTTTGGCATAGCCGCGGACGACGGTTTCGATATTCTGGATGAGCGAGTGTTTCGTCTTTTCTAAGCCTTTGCGCAGTTTTGAAAAAAATCCCATAGTTATGTTCCTTCCTTTAACAATTCATCTACTTTGACAGTCAGCAGGCGCGATACGCCTTTTTCTTCCATGGTCACGCCCAACAGGGTATTGGCCGCTTCCATGGTCTTGCGGCGGTGGGTGATGACGATGAACTGCGTCGCACCGCTGTAATTCTTGAGGTATCGGGCCATACGTTCGACATTGGCTTCGTCCAGGGCGGCGTCGACTTCGTCGACCAGGCAGAACGGCGCCGGATGATAGGCCAGAAAAGCCAGGAGCAGGGCAATGACCGTCAGGGCCCGTTCGCCGCCGGAGAGAAGCGTCAGGGACTGCTGTTTCTTTCCTGGCGGGCGGATATAGATTTCCACACCGGCTTCCAGGATATGTTCCTTGTCGGTCAGGGCCAGGTGGGCCGTACCGCCGCCGAAGAGACGGCTGAAGATATCCTGGAAGTGGACGCCGATTTCCTTGAAGGCCTTGGCGAATTGTTCGGCCATGGCCGCGTCGATTTCAGCGACAACAGTCCGCAGTTTTTCCCGCGATTCTTTCAGGTCATCGCACTGGCGGTTGTAGAAGTCCCGCTTTTCCAGAGCCGTCTTGTATTCGTCTTCAGCTGCCGGGTTGATGGTCCCCAGGGCTGTAATCTGCCCTTTCAGGGAGGCGACCTTGTCGTGGAGCTCTTTCAGCGAGCCTTCGCGGCGGCGCTCCATGGCTTCCTGGCGGCTCAGGCCCTGCATGGCCAGCCGTTCTTCGTGATGGCTGATATCGCTCTTGTATTTTTCCCGCTGGATGTCGGCAGCGTTGCAGCGCTGCTGCCAATCCTGATGGCGCCGGCGCAGGTCGTCGACGACGCCATCCAGGTCCTGGCTCTGTTTCAAAGACTCATTGCGGGTCTGATAAAAAGCCTCTTTGGCCTGGTCGCAGCGGACCGTATCGGCTTCTTTCAAAGTAATATTTTTCGACAGTTCTGTCAACAGGCGGGCCGCTTCTTCCTGGCGGCGGCGCAAATCCCGGCGGCGCTGGGCCAGGGCCTGTTCCTGTACCGTCAGTTCCTGCTGCCATTTGTCATGCTGGCGCAGCTGGTCGTCGCCATGGCTGGCCTGTTCTGTCAGTTTGGCTACGGCAATCTGCCTTTCCGTCAAGGTCTGGCGGCACTGGGCGGCTTCGGCCTTGGCAGCATCACAGGCGTCCTGCCATTGCTGGACATCGGCGGCCGGCCCCGTTTCCATATCGGCCAGGGCGGCTTCCTTGGCGACCAGCCGGGCCTGCATGTCGGCCCGTTCCTTTTCCAAGGCTTCGACGCGCTGGTCAAAATCAGCCAGGGCCTGGCGGATATCGGCCAGGCCCTTCTCTTCCTGACCGCCCTGCCAGCGGGCCTGTTCCGCAGCCTGGCTGGCTTTGCGCCAATGGTCTTCGGCCTGGGCCAGTTCCCGGGCAGATTCTTCAGCCTGCTGGCGCAGTTCCCGGCCCTCAGCGGCCAGGTTTTCCAGACGCTGCTGGCCACGGCGGCAGGTCTCCTGCAATTCCTGCAGCAGCGCCCGCCGGCTGATGAGGGAACCTTCCTGATTGCGGGCGCTGCCGCCGGTCAGAGAGCCGCCGGCGTTGAACTGCGTCCCGTCGAGGCAGACGATGCGCAGGCGATGGCCGTATTTCCGGGCCACAGCCGAGCCCGTATCCATGGTATCGGCCAGGAGGGTCCGCCCTAAGAGGGATGAAAAGACCTTTTCATATTTGGCATCATAAGAAATAGCATCGGAGGCGAAGCCGAGCATGCCCGGTTCGCCGGCAGCCCGTTCTTCATCGGCTGTCCGCTGCCGGCTGCGCAGGGTATCCAGGGGCAGGAAGGTCGTCCGGCCGGCTTTTCTGTCTTTTAAATACGAAATAGCCTGTTTGGCCGCCCTTTCGTCTTCAGCGACGACGTAACGGACGGCACCGCCCAGGGCGACGTCGATGGCGACGGCAAAGCGCGATGGGATCTGGCAGAGTTCGCCGACGGCGCCGCACAACCGGCTGCGCCAGGGCTGGCTGGCCGTCAGGACGACTTTGACCGCCCGTCCCAGGCCTTCATGTTCCTGTTCCATGCTCTGGAGGACGCGCATGCGCTGGGAGGCGGCGTCGACATCGCCGCTCAGGCGGCGGTATTCGTCTTCTCCTTTTTTCAGGCGCTGGCCCTTTTCCTGAGCCGTCTGTCGCAGCGAGGCGGCCTGCTTTTCAAAGGCGGCGGCTTTTTTCTGGCACGCTTCCTGTTGGGCCCGGGCTTCCTCATGGCGGGCTTCTGCCGCTGTCAGGGCCTGCTTCTTGTCTTCCCACTGCTTCAGGGCCTGCTGGCAGGCGGCTTCATTTTCTTCCAGGCGGCGGCGCAGGTCTTCACTGTCCCGGCGCAGCATGAAAGCGTCGCGGCTGCGCTTGGAGTTGGCGTCGACCCGTTCCTGCAGGGCTTTGGCTGCCGCTTCGGCCTTGGCTTCGGCCTGGCCGAACAGGGTCTGAGTCAGGGCTAAAGCCTTCTGGGCCGCAGCCAATTCGGCTGCTTTCTGGTCCTTCTGGGCCTGCAGGGTTTCTTTCTGTTCCTGCCAGGCTGCCTGACGCTGCTGCAGCTGAGCGGCGTCGTCTGCGGCCTGGGATTCGTTCTCGGCCAGTTCGGCCTGCCGCTGCCAGCAGGCTTCACGGCGGTGGACGAGGCTGTCCAGCTCGTTGTGGACGGCCATGGCTTCTTCATCGAGGCGGCGCAGTTTTTCGTCGTCTGCCGCCATGACCTCCAACAGGGCCTTGCGTTTTCCCTCGGCCGCTGCCAGTTCCTGGGCGGCCTTTTCTTCTTCTGCCGCCGCCGTCATGCGGCTGTTCTCGGCTTTGGCCAGGAGGCGTTCGCTGTTGCGCAGTTCCTGTAAGGTCACGGTCCCTTCATAGGCCAGGCGCTCGCTGTCGAGGCAGCGGAATTTCTGCAGAGTTTCTGCCTGTTCCTGCAATGGTTCCAGCCGCTCTTCGAGGACGCTCATGAGGTCGCGGATGCGTTCCAGGTTGCGCTCGGTCTCGGCGATTTTGCGCAGGCCGTCGGCCTTGCGGCCTTTGAAGCGGCTGATGCCGGCAACTTCTTCAAAAATGACCCGCCGCTCTTCGGGCTTGCTGTTGAGGATGCGGTCGACGCGGTTCTGGCCGATGACGGCCATAGAGTCCTGGCCGATACCCGTATCGGCGAAGAGGATATGGATATCTTTCAGGCGGCACGGCCGGCGGTTGATATAGTATTCACTGTCGCCGGAGCGGAAGAGGCGCCGCGTGACGACGACTTCCGTGAATTCCGTATCCAAGGCGTGGTCGCCGTTATCGAAGTACAGCGAGACTTCCGCTGCCCCCTGGGGCCGGCGGGTCTGGGTCCCGGCAAAGATGATGTCTTCCGACTTCTGCCCCCGCAGCTGGCGGACATTCTGTTCCCCCATGACCCAGCGGACGGCATCGGAAATATTGCTCTTGCCGCTGCCATTGGGCCCGACGATGGCCGTAATGCCCTTGTCGAAGGTCAGGATCGTCTTATCTGCAAAGGACTTGAATCCCCGCAGTTCCATTTTCAATAATTGCATAGTTTCTACTCTCTCTGTGGACTGCCCGGGCGGACACGGTATGGCGCCGCATGGCAGTCCTGCTTATTTACTCGTACAGTTAATGATACCATAATTACCGGCCTGCCGCCACCACGGCGTCGCCAGCCAGGGCTGGGCAAAGTTTGTGTAAAATATCAGGGAAAGCCTTGACGAGTCCTGTCTTAATGGATTATATTAGAATTTGGGTTTGAAGGCCCTCATTCTGCAGAAAGGGAGAGTACCGTAATGATTCAAGTTTATAAGCACAGCAACGGCCATCTGGAAGACAACATTTCCCTGGCATCGGCTGAAAAAGGATCCTGGATCCACGTCGTAAATCCCGATTCCGAAGATTTACAGCTCGTATCCATGGTCACGGAAATCCCCACTGATGTTCTGAAAACCGCCTTGGACACGGAAGAACGTTCCCACGTCGAAATCGAAGATAACTACATCTTTGTCGTCATCAACATCCCGATCATCTTGGAAACGGACAGTTATGACACCTTGCCCCTGGGCATTTTCATTACACCGGACTTCATCATCACCCTCTGTATTCAAGAAACAGAAGTCATGCGCGCCTTTACGGAGAATAAGTATCCTCTGTTCTATACATTCAAGAAGACGCGTTTCTTATTCCAGATTCTGTACCGTTCGGCGACGCTGTTCTTGCGCTACTTGATGCAGATCAATCGCCGGACCGATGACATCGAGGAAATCCTGCGCCATTCCATGCGCAACAAGGAATTCTTCCTGCTCCTGGAATTACAGAAATCCTTGACGTACTTCACGTCGGCCCTGCGCAGCAATGGCATCGTCATGGAACGGCTCATGCGCCTGCGCCGCAATACGTCGCTCCACCACCTCATCAAGATGTATGAAGAAGACGAAGACCTCCTGGAAGATGTCATCATCGAAAACAAGCAGGCTATCGAAATGGTCGAGATGTATTCCAACATCCTCATGAATATGTCCGATACCTTTGCATCCATCATTTCCAACAACCTGAACTTGGTCATGAAATTCCTGGCTTCCATTACGATCATGCTGGCCGTCCCGACGATCATCTTCAGCCTGTGGGGCATCAACGTCCCCGTCCCCTTCCAGGACACGACAGCCGGCTTCTATTACGTCGTAGGCATCGCCATGTTCTGCACCGTCGTCGCCGTCATCATGCTCTGGCGGAAGGATTTATTCTGAAAGGCCCTTCACCATGCTCTTTATGGGTTCAAAAGAGCGGCGGTGAATGGGACAGGGCCCGTATTTTCGCAACGCTTCCATATGCATTTTCGTCAAATATCCCTTGTGCACGGCAAAGCCGTACTGGGGATATTTTTTGTCGTATTCGACCATGAGGCGGTCACGCGTGACTTTGGCGATGATCGAAGCGGCTGCGATGGATGCGCTCAGGGCGTCGCCGTGGACCAGGGACTTATGGGGCACGGTCAGTTCCCGAAGAGGCATGGCATCGACCAGGACGGCTTCAGCCGGCACGGCCAGGCCGTTCACGGCGTCGTACATGCCCTGCATGGTGGCGTGGTAAATATCGAGTTCGTCGATTTCTTTTTCCGACTTGGCCACACAGGATACGGCAACGGCTTCGGCCATAATTTTATCATAGAGGACGTCCCGCTTGGCCGGCGGGACTTTTTTGCTGTCATTGAGGCCGGGACATTCCCAGTAGGGCGGCAGGATGACGGCGGCTACCATGACCGGACCGGCAGCCGGGCCGCGGCCGGCTTCGTCGATGCCGGCCACGTGGTACAGCCCTTGGTTGTAGTAAGCCGTTTCCTGGGCATACATGTGCAGGACCCGTTCCCGTTCGGCTTCTTCCCGGATTTTCTGGCGCATATAGGCGGCAGCCAGCTTGCGGACCGACACGCGGCCGTCTTCTTTCATGGCTGCCAGGAGGTCCTGGACGTCACCGCCAGCGGCCAGGCGTGCTTTGAGGTCGGCGACGCGGAGTTTCTCGATGTCCATGGTCAGTCCTCCCCTTCCCATTCGCCCAGCCGGTCCAGGGAGATGGCGCCGATCTTGCCTTCGCGGAATTCCTTGAGGATGAGCTTGTACGTCTTTTCCAGGTCGACGACGCCGCCGGAAACGATACAGCCCCGCTTGCGGCCGATGGCTTCGATCGTATCCAGCGGCTTGTCACAGAGGGTTTCCAGTTTATAACGGGCCTTCAGTTCATCAGGGTACTGGGCCGATAACTGTTCGATGAGCTGCATGATGACCGTTTCCATGTCGAAGACTGTATCGGAAATGGCCCCTGTCGCTGCCAGGCGGTAGGCGCTGACCTGGTTTTCCAGTTTCGGCCACAAGACGCCCGGCGTATCCAGGAGGTCGAGCTGATCGCCGATGTGGACCCACTGCTTGCCCTTCGTTTCGCCAGGCTTGTCGGCTGTCTTGGCCGCACTGCGGCGGGACAGCTTGTTGATGAGCGTCGACTTGCCGACATTAGGAATGCCCAGGATCATGGTGCGGACGGCGCGGTTCTTGAGGCCCCGGGCCTTCCAGCGGGCCAGCTTCGGCGCCGCCAGGGAACGGACCAGGGAAATGAGCTGTTTCACCCCTTTGCCGCCTTTGCTGTTCAGGGCCAGGACTTTGCGGCCCTGCTGCTTGTAATAGGCCACCCATTCGTCGAGGACGGCCGGGTCGGCCAGGTCGGCCTTGTTGAGGACGACGACAGACGGCTTGTCGCCGATGAGGGACTTGATCATGGGATTGGTGCTGCTCATAGGGATACGGGCATCGACGAGTTCGATGACGACGTCGATGATCTTGAGATTTTCCTGAATAAGGCGCTTGGCCTTGGCCATGTGGCCGGGATACCAGTTGATTATCATAGTGAATCTCCTTTGGTGATGAGAAAAAAGGGCTTGTCGAACGACGACAAGCCCTTTTTAGTTGTTAGTGGCTAGTTGTTAGTTTTTAGTAGATGGCTTTATTTTAAAACTTCTAACTGCAAACTACAAACTCACGCTATTAGCCTTCTCTTGTTTCGGTGAGTTTCTGGATGTGGGCGACGACTTCGTCAATCGGTTTGGCGCCTAAATCGCCTTTGGAGCGGTCGCGCAGGCCGAGGGTGCCGTTTTCCATTTCTTTATCGCCGACGACAGCCATGTAAGGAACTTTTTCCATCTGTGCCTTGCGGATCTTGTAGCCGATCTTTTCGCTGCTTTCATCGACTTCGACGCGGATGCCCAATTTCTTGAACTTCTTAGCCAGGTCTTTGCAGTAAGCCAGGTGTTTGTCGGAGATGGGCAGGAACTTGATCTGGACCGGAGCCAGCCATACAGGGAAAGCACCGGCATAGTTTTCGGTAATGATGCCCAGGAAGCGTTCGATACTGCCGAAGCAGGCACGATGTACCATGACCGGGCGATGTTTCTGGCCATCTTCGCCGATATAGGTCATGTCGAAGCGTTCCGGCATGAGCATGTCGAGCTGGATGGTACCGCACTGCCAGGTACGGCCGATGGAGTCTTTCAGGTGGAAGTCCAGTTTCGGGCCGTAGAATGCGCCGTCGCCTTCGTTGATGACGTACGGGATGTGGCGTTCTTCGATGACATCATGCAGGGTCTTGGTAGCCAGTTCCCAGATTTCGTCGGAGCCCATGGAGTCTTCCGGACGAGTGGACAATTCGACGTGGTATTCCAGGCCGAACTGTTTGTAAGCCTTGTCGAAGAGGTCCATGACGCCGGAGATTTCTTCTTTCATCTGGCTCGGCAGCATGAAGATGTGAGCATCGTCCTGAGTGAAGCAGCGGACGCGGAACAGGCCGTGGAGGGCCCCATGGAGTTCATGGCGATGGACCAGGCCGAGTTCAGCCATGCGCATCGGGAAGTCGCGGTAGCTGTGGACGTTGCTCTTATAGACCAGGATGCCGCCCGGGCAGTTCATCGGTTTGATGGCGTAAGGCTGTTCATCGATAGTCGTGAAATACATGTTGTCGCGATAGTGATCCCAGTGGCCGGACTGTTCCCAGAGATGACGGTTGAGGATCATCGGGGTCATGATTTCGTCGTAATCGGCTTCATCATGGAGTTCATGCCAGAATTTGAGCAAGTTGTTGCGCAGGATCATTCCCTTGGGATGGAAGAACGGGAAGCCCGGGCCTTCTTCGTGGAAACTGAACAGGTCGAGCTGTTTGCCCAGTTTACGATGGTCGCGCTTTTCAGCTTCTTCCATCATCTTCAGATATTCATCGAGTTCCGATTTCTTTTCAAAAGCGGTCCCGTAAATACGCTGGAGCATCTTGTTGTGTTCATCGCCGCGCCAGTAAGCGCCGGCAACGGTGCGCAGCTTGAAGGCCTTGACGGCACCGGTCGAAGCGCAGTGCGGGCCGGCACAGAGGTCGACGAAGTCGCCCTGGCGGTAGATGGAGATGACGGCATCTTCCGGAAGGTCTTCGATGAGTTCTACTTTATAATCCTGGCCAGCGTCTTTAAAGAGTTTCAAAGCGTCGGCACGGGACAAGACTTCTTTGGTAATGGGAAGGTTTTCTTTGACGATCTTAGCCATTTCAGCTTCAATGGCAGCAAAGTCTTCCTGTGTGAAACGGTGTTCTGTATCGAGGTCGTAGTAGAAGCCGTTTTCAATGGACGGGCCAATGGCGAACTTGACGCCCGGGAAGAGGTGCTGGATAGCCTGAGCCATGACATGAGATGCTGTATGGCGGAGCGTATCTTTCCCTTCCTGGTCGGCGAAGGTGAGGAATTCAACGGTCGAGCCGTCGACGATGGGTTCGCGGAGGTCCGTGACTTCACCGTTTACCTTTGCGACTAATACTTTCTTTGCAAGACTGTTGCTGAGCTGTTTGACAGCTTCGGCAAGAGAGATGCCATCGGGAAACTGTTTTTTGCTTCCGTCTTTTAATACTAATTCTGCCATTACAAACATCCTCCTTAATAAAAAAAGCTCTCGTCCTCAAGGGACGAGAGCATAACTCACGTGGTTCCACCCTAGTTCACCGGAAAATCCGATGTACTCAAGCGCGATAACGGGGCGGCCGGGACTCCCTACTCTCTTCGGGAATCCTGCTCCAAGGCGGTAACTTGCCAGACTTTATAAAGCACTCTCACCATCGTGCCTCTCTCTGTAATAAAGGAGCTATCAAGTGTTGTCCTTTTCAAAGCATCTAACATATCTCTATGTATGCGTAAATTATACGGCAGGAAATGGGGGTTGTCAAGAGAGAAAAGAGGCTGTCTTAAAGCGACAGCCTCTTTTTGAGTTTGTAGGGGTCGCCCGTGGGCGACCCGCCAGGTATTTGTATGATGTTTCTAGCAACTTGAATAGGAAACCACACATATGCTGAAACGGGTTCGCCACGTGCAAACCCCTACGAACTAGCGGTCAGACACTAACGGCCAGCTGCCAGCAGCAAAAAAGGTCTATCGCATAGCGATAGACCTTTTGATTATGCACGGTTAGATAACTTATGCAATGCCTTTCTGTTTCTTGATAGCTTCCGTGAGGAGCGGGAGAACTTTGAAGACATCGCCTACGATACCATAGTCGCAGACTTTGAAGATCGGAGCATCTTCGTCTTTGTTGATGGCGATGATGCAGTCAGAACCAGTCATGCCTGCCAAGTGCTGGATAGCACCGGAAATAGCGCATGCAATGTAAATCTTCGGACCAACTGTTTTACCAGTCTGGCCAACCTGATGGAGAGCATCAATCCAGCCAGCGTCAACAGCTGCACGGGATGCACCAACAGCGCCGCCGAGGACGTCTGCGCATTCTTTGAGGATACCGGTCTTGAACGGTTCTTCACCATTCATGCCACGGCCGCCAGCAACGATAACGTCAGCGTCTTCGATTTTAACGCCTTCGCCGCCCAATTTGATGAGTTCGACGAATTTGGTCATGAAGTCAGCATCGGAGAGGTTAGCTTTCTTTTCGATAACTTCGCCAGTTGCAGAAGGATCTGCTTCCGGTTTTTTGAAGACGTGCGGGCGGACAGTACCCATCTGCGGACGGTTGTCCGGGCAGATGATTTCAGCCATGATGTTGCCGCCGAGAGCCGGACGGGTCCATACGATGGTCTTCTTGTCGTCGTCAACGCCGAGCTGTGTGCAGTCAGCGGTGAGGCCAGTCTTCAAGGAGTTAGCGACACGCGGGCCGAGGTCACGGCCGATGTTGGTAGCGCCAACGAGGAATACGTTCGGTTTTTCTTCATGGAAGAAATCGCAAATAACTTTTGCATAAGCCGTCGTATTGTAATGTTCGAGCTGAGGATCATCATATACGAATACTTTATGAGCACCGTGAGCGATGAGTTCCTGAGCCAACGGTTTTACGTCTTTACCAATGAGGATTGCACCGACTTCGTCGCCGATGGTGTCAGCCAAGATGCGAGCCTGGCCCAACAATTCGAAAGATACATCACGTAATTTGCCTTCGAACTGTTCAGCAATTACATAAATGCCTTTATATTCTGCTAAATCCATTTTCACTGTTCCTCCTTAGATTAAATGATTTTCTGGGCAACCAGTTTTTCCATAACCTGGTCGACGATTGCCTGTTCGTTGTCATCTTCAACTTTGAGAACGAGACCACCGGATCTCTGAGGCGGTGTGAAAATCTTGCGGACTTTAGTCGGAGAGCCAGACAAACCGATCTGAGCGTCATCAGCTGCAACAGCAGCAGCGTCCAAGTTCGGGATTTCGCGGCGTTTTGCTTTCATGGTGCCACGAATGGTCGGGAAACGCGGTTCGTTCAAGTCTTTAACAGCGGTAATCAATACCGGGAAGTTAGCTTCCGTTACGATGTAGCCTTCTTCGTTTTCCTGCTGAACAGTAACTTTGTTGCCTTCGACTTTGATGTCGCGGGCATACGTAATCTGAGGAATACCGAGTTCGCAAGCGATCTGCGGGCCAACCTGAGCGGTATCGCCGTCGATAGCCTGTTTGCCGCAAAGGATGATATCGAACTGTTCGATACCTTTGTCAGCAGCTAATTTTTTGATAGCCTGTGCCAAAGCATAGCCCGTAGCTAACGTGTCGGAACCACCGAGTTTGCGGTCGGACAGAAGATATGCATCGTCAGCGCCCATTGCGAGGCCTTCACGAAGAACGTCTTTTGCCTGATCAGGACCCATCGAGAGTAATGTAATCTTTACGTCTTTGTCAGCATCTTTCATCTGAAGAGCTGCTTCCAGAGCATTCTGGTCGAAGGGGTTAAAAATGTTAGGAACACCAGCACGAATGACGGTATGTTTTACGGGGTCAATCTTAACTTCTGCTGTGTCCGGAACTTGTTTGACACATACCAATATTTCCATTTACGTTTGCCTCCTAAAATCTTTTTTTATGTAACAGGCTTGGCTGATGCCAAGCCTGCATCATAAACTTCACTTATCTTAACAGAGCACCGCCTGTAACCATGAGCTGAACTTCGTTCGTGCCTTCGTAGATCTGAGTGATCTTAGCATCGCGCATGTGACGAGCAACCGGATATTCTTCGCTGTAGCCATAGCCGCCGAAGATCTGGACTGCTTCAGTCGTTACGCGCATAGCAACGTCGGAAGCAACGCGTTTTGCGATAGCAGCGTCAACGGTGAAGGGCTGGCCTTCCTGTTTCTTGCAAGCAGCTTTGTAAACGAGGTTACGAGCAGCTTCGATCTGCATCTTCATGTCAGCCAGTTTGAAGGAAATGGACTGGAATTTGCAGAGCGGTTTGCCGAACTGTACACGCTGTTTGGAGTATTCAACAGCATCTGCCAGTGCAGCTTCTGCAATGCCGAGAGCCTGAGCAGCAACGCCGATACGGCCACCGTCCAAAGTCATCATAGCGATCTTGAAGCCTTTGCCTTCTTCGCCGAGCATGTTTTCAGCCGGAACTTTGACGTCCTGGAATACGAGTTCCATGGTCTGCGAAGTATGGATGCCCATCTTGTCTTCTTTCTTACCGAAAGTGAAGCCAGGCATGCCGTCTTCGAGGATGAAGGCTGTAATGCCGTGGTTGCCTTTGCTCTTGTCGGTCATAGCGAAGACGATGTAGATATCAGCAGCGCCGCCGTTGGTGATGAAAATCTTGGAGCCGTTCAGCGTGTATGTGCCGTCGTCGTTCTTAACAGCAACAGTCTGCTGGCCGGAAGCATCAGTACCAGCGTTCGGTTCGGTCAAGCCGAAAGCACCGAGTTTAGTACCTTCAACCAAAGGAACGAGGAATTTTTCTTTCTGAGCTTCTGTGCCGAACTGCCAAATCGGGTTAGCGCAAAGGGAAACCGTTGCCGACAGGGTGATAGCAACACCAGCGTCGTATTTAGCCAATTCTTCAACAGCGAGGATGTAGCTCAAAACGTCGCCGCCGTCATCGCCGGAACCGCCGTATTTTTCTTCGAAGTAAGCGCCAGTAATACCGAGGCTGAGCAGTTCGTCGATAAGGTCTTTGTCATAAATACCTTTGTGGTCGCGTTCCGTAATGGTCGGAGCTAATTTCTTTTCGCCGAAATCATGAGCGAGTTTTAAGAAGTCCTGTTGAATATCTGTTAAGTTAAAATCCATGATGTTTCCACTCTCCTTAGTGTATAGTTAGTTTAGTAAAGCCATAAGATAAAAACCTGAACATCGAGGCGATACATTTCCTTACAGTAAATTCTGTCTGGATATATATTCACACCGCCTCAGTGCTTACAAATGCATTGTACAACTTTTCACATGTTAAATCAATAGCAAAAAGCCTATAAAGCACAATATCACTATTCCATTTTCTCATCCTAAAACTTTAACAAGACTTTTTTGTACTAATGGAGGCAAAAAGATTAAAATCTTCTTGACAGAGTACGCCTTGCTTTTCCGTATACGCTTTTGTACGTATACCTAACTATGCTGGTTACAAATATTAAGGAAAGCTTACGGTTGTATTATAGCACGGATACCCCGGAAGTTGTCAAGGATGTGTGCCGTAATTCCCCAGATTTTATAATTTTCATACGTATAAATCTTGACGTTATACGTCCGGCGCTGTTTCCAGCCTGTCTGATGGGAAATATCCAGGCCCTTGGGAAAGTCCGGTGCCGGCCGGGTAGCCAGTTCGACGCGGCCGATTTCCGGTCCATGCTCATCGAACCAGGACAGAGGGACCGTAAAGGTATGGTCCACTTCGCCCCGGCTGAGGACGAAGTCATCTGTATCCATATAGGCGGCAAAGGGCCATACGGTGACGCCTACAGGTGATTCCATGTAGTCCAGGGGGCCCCAGACGTGGATATGGGACGGGTCGACGCCGAGTTCCTCCTTCGTCTCCCGCAGGGCCGCTTCCAGAGCGCTGTCGTCGCCGTCGTCGATGCGGCCGCCGGGGAAGCAGACGTCGCCAGGCTGCCAGCCCAGCTTGCTGCTGCGCACTTCAAACACGGCCTGTTCTTCCCCGTCTTTGTAGATAATCGGCACTAAGACGGCACAAGCCCGCGTATTCATACAGGTGTTCTGGCGGACGATACGGTCCGGCCATGGCTTAAATGCTTTCATACAAGGCTCCTTTCTGAGGAAAAGACTAAGTTCAAAGAAGTACAAAGTAAAAGGGCCTGTCGTACTTCGACAAGCCCTTTTACTGTAGGGGCGCCACGCTGGGCGCCCGTATCTGTTAGTTGTCAGTGGCTAGCCATCAGCTTATAGCTAACCCCAACCTCTCCGGCCTTTCAGGCCACCTCCCCTATCAGGGGAGGCAAAACTGCGAACTGCGGCCGGCGGGCTCGTCACGTGCGAGCCTCTACTTATTTTATGACGATGTTGATGATCTTCTTCGGTACGACGATGAATTTGACTACTTTCTTATCGCCGATGAATTCCTGGATGTGCGGTAAAGCCAGGACTTTTTCCTGCAAGGCATCTTTGTCGATGTCGACGGCTACGGTCAGGCGGTCGCGTACTTTGCCGTTGATCTGGACAGGCAGTTCGATTTCATCGACGACGAGAGCCGATTTGTCGACTTCCGGCCAATCCTGAGCATGGACGCTGCCTTCAAAGCCGCATTTCTGCCAGAGTTCTTCCGTAATATGCGGTGTGAAGGGAGCCAGGAGCTTGAGCAGGTTCTTGTTGGCTTCCAAGGCAACGGCCTTGTGGATGGTCTTGTTAGCGCCGACATAGGCATGCATGGCGTTAACGTATTCCATAATCGAGCTGACAGCCGTATTGAGGCCGTAGTTGCCGTCTGTGCCGCGGACGTCTTCTGTGACCTTGGCAATGGCTTTGAATTCCTGGAAACGCAGTTCTTTTTCGGCTTCCGTATAGTCCGTCCCTTCGAGGCCGTCTTTGACCAAGTCCTGGAACTGATGGACAATGCGCCATACACGGTTGAGGAAGCGGTAAGAGCCTTCGACGCCCTGGTCAGACCAGGCCAGGTCGCGTTCGGGCGGAGCCGCGAAGAGGATGAACAGGCGGGCCGTATCGGCGCCGTATTGGGCGATGATTTCTTCCGGCGATACGATGTTGCCCTTGGACTTACTCATCTTGCTGCCGTCGAGGAGGACCATGCCCTGTGTCAGCAGGCGTTCGAAAGGTTCGACATTGTTGACCAGGCCGGCGTCATAGAAGACCTTCATGAAGAAACGGGAATACATGAGGTGCAGGATGGCGTGTTCGATGCCGCCGATATACTGGTCGACGTTCATCCAATGGTTGGCTTTCTTCGGATCCCAGGCTTTTTCATCATTGCGGGCATCGGTATAGCGGAGATAGTACCACGACGAGCAGACGAAGGTATCGATGGTATCCGTTTCACGCGTAGCCGGGCCGCCGCATCTCGGGCACGTGCAGTGGACGAAGTGTTCGCTCGTAGCCAGCGGCGATACGGCGCCAGCCGTGAACTTGACGTCTTCCGGCAGCTTGACCGGCAGCTGGTCTTCCGGTACGAGCTGTTCGCCGCATTTCGGGCAGTAGATGATAGGGATAGGAGCGCCCCAATAGCGCTGACGGGAAATGAGCCAGTCGCGCAGGCGATAGTTGACGCGGCGTTTCCCCAGTCCCTTTTCTTCCATGTAGTCGATGATGGCTTTCATGGCTTTATGCATTTCCATGCCCGTGAAAGGACCGGCATTGACCAGGACGCCGTCCTTGTCTTCATAGGCATGGTCCATTTCTTCCAGCTTCAGTTCGTGGTCTTTCGGCTGCAAAGTGATGATCTTCGGGATGTTGTATTTCGTAGCGAACATCCAGTCACGCTGGTCACCCGTCGGTACGCCCATGACGGCGCCGGTACCATAATCGTAGAGGACGTAGTTGGTGATCCAAATCTGGACGCTCTTGCCCGTCAGCGGATGGACGCAGTCGATGCCGGTATACATGCCGACTTTTTCCGATTCCGTGCTCGTCCGTTCGATATCGCTGGTATTGCGTACTTTTTCGCAGAATGCTTCCAGTTCGGCTTTCTTGGGATTGTTTTCCAAAATCTTGTGGACCAGCGGATGTTCCGGCGGCAGGACGACGAAAGTGACACCGTAAATCGTGTCAGGACGCGTCGTGTAGACGGCTACTTTTTCCTTCAGGCTGGGAATGTCGAAGCTGAATTCCAAGCCTTCACTGCGGCCGATCCAGTTCTTCTGCATAGTCTTGACGCGTTCCGGCCAGCCCGGCAGGAGTTTCAGATCGTCGAGCAGGCGGTCTGCGTAGTCGGTGATTTTGAAGAACCACTGTTTCAAGTCCTTTTTGACGACCGGTGTGTCGCAGCGCCAGCATTTGCCTTCGATGACCTGTTCGTTGGCCAATACGGTGTTGCATTTTTCGCACCAGTTGACTTTAGCTTCTTTGCGGTAAGCCAGGCCGCGTTTGTAGAGCAGTTCAAAGATCCACTGCGTCCATTTATAGTATTTTTCGTGGCACGTAGCGACTTCGCGGTCCCAGTCATACGACAGGCCCAGGGCTTTCTGCTGGCGTGTCATGTTTTCAATATTGCTGTATGTCCATTCTGCAGGCGGGATATTGTGTTTGATAGCTGCGTTTTCTGCAGGCATACCGAAAGCATCATAGCCCATAGGATGCAAGACGTTATAGCCGCTCATGCGGCGATAACGGGCAATGACGTCACCAATCGTGTAATTGCGGACATGACCCATGTGCAGGTTACCCGACGGATACGGGAACATTTCCAATACGTAGTACGGCGGCTTGCCGTTGTCTTCGGTGCAGCAGTCGCATTTACTTTCTTCCCATACGTGCTGCCATTTCTTTTCTATTTCCTGTGGAATATACTTTTCCAATTGTGAGAGCCTCCTATCCTGCCCCAGTCAAAATACAGACAGACTGTACTACAGCGTCTTGAGTATTATTATAGTGGCAGGGCGTCGTCAAGTCAATTCATGTTTTGCAAAACGCTGCCAAAAATGTGCCGGTTCAAAGCCTTTGCGCCAGAAGGCAGCGCCGCCCAAACCATAGGTCTGGACCAGGCCGGCTTTGGCTTTCAGTGACTTTTCATCTTCAAACCAGATCTTGACGGTCCCCGTCGTCAGCGGCAGTTCTAGATAATAGAGCTGCAGATCATCGTTCCAGACGACATAGTCCTTATAGGCCTTGAGGATGTCTTCGCTGTCGGCCATGGTCAACGTGCGGACGAAGAGCTTGCCCTTGCCGCCGCTCTTGCGCGCCGGAGCCGTGGCTGCAGCTTTGGGGGCCGTCTTGATACGACGCGGCAGGACACGGCGCTTATACGTTTCCCCATCGAGTTCGACAGGCATGATGACCGGCTGTTTGGCCCGACGGACATTTTCCTGTTCCGCCGTTACGACCTGGACCAGCATCGGCCCAGCCGCTTCTTCAGCTGCTTCTTCTCTGGCCTCGCTGTATTTCACGCCCTTTGCCGGCGGTGCGCCGACGACAGCCGGCCAGTCGTGGATGTCTTTCGGCAAATCGCGGCCATCGCTGGATTCATACCACAAGCGCATGTACAACGGCATGCCCAGCAGGACTTTCGACGGCGGTACGAGATCAATCGTATTCTGTACAGCCCGTTCGACCCAGGGATAGGAAGCGACAGGGCCGGCTGTCGTGCTGGCCCGGCCGAACTGGTCATAGGCCATGACCATGAGGTAGTCGAGATGCGGAGCCAGGGCCGCCCGGTTATAGACCAGGGACCAGTTGGGGCTGTCCGAGACGGGCGTGACATCCATGGAAAGCTGGATACCATAAGCATGGCAGGCCTGGGACAGTTTGGCCACAAAAGCCGTCAGAGCATCTTTATCGCTGTAATTGACGTTTTCAAAGTCGATGTTATAGCCTTTGAAATCATATAATAAGGCATAGCCGACGAGCTGGCGGACCATCGTGTCCTGGAGACGACTGTTGCTCAGGACCTGATGGGTCAGTTTGGGGTTGAAATTGTTGTCGATCAAAGGCCACATAGCGTATCCCTTGCTGGTATACGTCGAAGCCAGCATATCGAAGTCGGGATTGCGCAGTTCGACGCCGCTTTCCGTCAGGCGGAAAGCACAGGGCGACATGACGGGCTGACGGGTCTGCAAAGACGGCAGGCTGGCGTCTTCCTTCATGACAGGGTCCCAAAAGAGGACGGTCCCCATCTTCCCTTCCTTAGCCGCTGCCGGTACTGCGTCCTGTACCTGGCGGAGTTCCGGTACCGTATGGACGGGCTGGGATGGCGGCAGGAGTTCGTTCTTTTCTGTCGTCCCGTTGCCCAGGACGTAGCTGATGCCCAGGGGACGGCGGACATGGCGGATATTGATGGTCCGGCCGCCGCTGACTGCTCGTCCCGGCAGAGTCAGCTGGACGTTTTCGTTCTGCCAGGCCGTCGAGCCGTTCTGGGCCTTCGGCAGGCGGAACCAGTAGGTCCCCTTGGCGTGGTCGGCTTCACGGATGCCGTATTGTTCCAGCGCCTTGTCAGAGACGAGCCAACGCCCCTGGTCTTCGACGATTTCCAGGTCTTTGATGGCTTCATCAGGGATAGGATTGGCTACGGTAGGTACATTGAAGGCCGGGTCCGACGCCTTGGCACTGTCCGCAGCCGGCCCATTGGCCCAGGAAACAGCACTCAGGGACAGACAGATCAAGGCGGCCAGACAGGACGTCCGCATAACATGGTTGTATTTCATCGTCATTTGCTCCTCACGAGGATTGGAAAAAAGTCCTCAATCCTGTATAATTCTATGGTAACCGTGAACCTTTTCATGTTCCGTTCACATTGTTCCATTATACCACAACAAAGGGGTGTTTTATATTGCATCAATATCTATTTTTTATCGATTCCTTCCCGATCCGGGCTTATGGGCTGTTATTCATGCTGGGTATCGTTTCTGCCGGCATTACGGCTTACTATATCATGAAACGCGACGGCCGGGGCTGGCACGTCCACATCTTTGACTTCACCATGTACTGCGGCCTGTCGGGCATCGTCGGCGGCCGTCTATGGGACGTCTTCTTCTTCGACTGGGCCTATTATCACAACCATCTGACGGAAATCCCCTACGTCTGGCAGGGTGGCATGGCCATCCAGGGCGGCCTGCTCTTCGGCGCCGTAGCCGGCATCCTGTACACGAAGTACCATCACATCGACACCTGGGCCTTTGCCGACCTCCTGGCACCGGCCATCATCCTGGGCCAATCCATCGGGCGCATGGCCAACCTCATGAACGGCGACGCCTTCGGCCATCCCACAGGCGGTGACTTCGGCATCGTCTATCCCGACACGACCCTGGCCTATCACACGTATGGCAATCAGCCCTTGTGGCCGGCCGAAGTCTGGGAAGGCCAGATTGACGTTCTGGTCTTCGTCGCTCTGCTCCTCTACAGCTGCTTCCCCCACAAAAAGGGCCAGGTATTCTGCCTGTACGTCATGCTCTACGCCGTCGAACGCTTCTTCCTGGAATTCCTCCGCGGCGACTACGTCAACCTGACGCTGGGCCTGAAATCGGCCCAGATGACCAGCGTCATCGCCTTCGCCATCGCCCTCATCGCCTTCATCCTCATCCAGTGGAAAGGCAGCGTGGATGAAAAAGTCAGTGGCTAGTGGTTCGTGACTCGTGGCTCGCAGTCTGCAGGCCGCAGGGGCCGTCCTAAAAGCCTTTCCAGCCCGTCAGGTACCGACCAACGGAAGGCGCAGGACGGTTGCTGGAATGGACAGCAGAGGCTGGCGGCCCGCCTGAATCTCTGTACACGCAAAAGAGGCTGTTGCATTAAGCAAAAACATGCGCTTAATGCAACAGCCTCTTTTGATTTACGGGATTCCCACAAACGGGACGCCCGCTGGCGGCTATCTCCTACTTTTCTTCCCGTTCCAGGGCATCTTTCAGGGTATGCCATGCCAGGACGGCGCATTTGACGCGGGCCGGCATGTTGGAGATGTTCTTCAGGGCGATGGCGTCTTCCAGTTCTTCCAACTGGTCATCGTCGGTGACTTCCCGTTTGATCATATCCAGGAAGAGGTCGACCAGGCGCAGGGCTTCTTTGACGGTCTTGCCTTTGATGAGGTCGATCATGATGTCCGCCGAAGCCTGGCTGATGGCACAGCCGTGGCCCGTATAGGCAGCGTCTTTGATGACGCCGTCCTGGATGTCGGCCTGGAGGGTGATGTCGTCACCGCAGCTCGGGTTGTGGCCGTGTTCGCTGAGGTTGGCATCTTCCAGGGGATGTTTATTTTCCTGACACTGATTGTGTTCCAAGATGATGTCGGAATACAATTCGTTCATATTTTCCATGACTTTCTATCTCCTTAATCTTTAAAGCCCATCTGTTTGCGGACGAGGGGCAGTTTTTCCAGGAAGTAGTCGACTTCTTCCAGGGTATTGTAGATATAGAAGCTGGCGCGGTTCGAGGCTTCTACGCCCAAGTGAGCACCTAAAGGCTGTGCGCAGTGGTGGCCCGAACGGATGGCGATGCCGAAGCTGTCCAGGATGGTCGCTGCGTCATGGGGATGGACGCCGTCGATGGTGAAGGTAATGACGCCGGTCTTTTCAGCCGGGTCGGTACTGCCGATGATGTGGATATGAGGGATTTTCTTCATCCCTTCCAGGCAGTGGCGGGTCAGTTCTTCTTCATGGGCTTCGATGTTGTCCATGCCCAGGTCTTGCAAATAGTCGATGGCAGCGTGCAGGGCAACGGCACCTTCGACGTTCTGGGAACCGGCTTCGAATTTGAAGGGCAGTTCGTTAAAGGTCGTCGACTGTTCCTTGACGTATTCGATCATGTCGCCACCGAGGAGGAACGGTTCCATGTCTTCCAGGATGGCTTTCTTGCCGTAAAGGACGCCCGTGCTGGCAGAACCGCACATCTTGTGGCCCGAGAAGGCGAAGAAGTCGCAGTCCATATCCTGGACGTCGGTCTTCATGTGCGGTGTCGACTGAGCACCGTCGACGATGGCGATGGCTCCGACGGAATGGGCTTTAGCGACGATTTCCTTGACCGGGCGCTTCATGCCGAAGACGTTGCTGACAGCGGCAAAGGCGACGATTTTCGTCTTGTCGTCGATCTTAGCCAGGTCTTCTTCTGTGAAGTGGCCTTCTTCGTCGAGGTACATATAATCGAGTACGGCGCCGGTCTTCTGGCAGACGCGCTGCCACGTGACCAGGTCGGAATGGTGTTCCGAAATGGGGATGACGATCTTGTCGCCTTTCTTCAGGCGCGGTTCTGCATAGCTGCGGGCTACGAGGTTCAGCGCTTCCGTCGTATTGCGGACGAAGATGACTTCTTCCGTCGAAGCGGCGTTGATGAATTTGCGGACTGCTTCGCGGGCTTCGTCGTACAATTCACCGGCTTCGATGCTGAGGACGTGGGCACCGCGATGGGGATTGCCGTTGTGGTGTTCCAAGAGGTCTACGATGGCGTGGATGACCTGGTACGGTTTCTGCGTCGTCGCAGCGTTATCAAAGTAAACGATCTGATGTCCATTATTGACTTTAGTCAAGATGGGGAAATCTTTGCGTACATTTAGCATGGCAATCACCTTTCTTGCGGCAGAACTGCATCTTTTCGCGTACAGCCTGGAGCGCTTTATTTTCTAAATCTTTATCACCCAAGGCGTCGATGACCGGGCGGATATTCGATTCGACGATGATTAGCTGGGCGCCGGTTTCATTAAAGCCGCGGCTCATGAGGTAGAAGAGCTTGTCCTTATCGATCTGGCCGGCACTGGAAGCATGGTTCCCGACGACGTCGTCTTCTTTGCAGAGGAGGAGCGGTACGGAAATGGAATGGACCTTCGGGCTGAGCAGGATGCACGTATCCGATTCGGAACCGACGGCTTTCTTGCCGCCGCGGAGGAAGTCGATAGTACCGCGGAAGAACTTCTTCGACGTATCGAGGAGGGCGCCTGTCGTCAAGATGTCCGTATTGGTCTTGACGCCCTGTGTGGGAACCCAGTAAGAGAAGTCGACGACCTGGTCGTCATGGCCGAGGTACATGGCCTGGCTGTTGAAATTGCTTTCATCGTGCATGAGGTCTGTCTTGTAATAGACGATGGCTGCCTTGCCGCCCAGTTCGGCACTGACGTAGTCGATAGTACTTTCTTTGCCGGCATCGCCGTAGCGGTGTTCGACGTGGCGGACGTTTTCGCCGTTGAGCTGGACCTTGCTGACTTTGACGTGAGCCCCTTCGCCGGTCTTGACGTAAGTGAGGAAGTTGACTGAGCCGTCATCGGCACTGCCGTCAAATTCCAGGTAGACCGTCAAATCACTGTGGGCAGCGGCTTCGATTTTGAGCTGAGCCGTGAGCTGAGGCATCGCTTCGCTGAGGCTGTATTTCAAATGGACCGACCCTTTCTGGTTTTCGCCGACGCTGACGGCGCAGCCAGAATTGGCCTGGTTCAGTGCTTTTTGGAGTTCTTCCGCATTGGAACCCTGGAAATCGCCGAGGTCCGGGATCTGATTGCCTTCATAGAAGGTCACCGCTGCGTCGCCGTCGTGGCGTTCTTCCGGCGTATAAGCCGGAGCAGCCTGGGCTTTCAAGGGGTCCAATTCCAGGTGATTGACCTTCATCCAGCGGAAGGTCGGGCGCGGGAGTTGGTTGTACTGGATTTTTTCTGTCTTTACTGCCATGATGTTCCTCCTCCCCTATTTCAACGAACCTTTGAGTTCGAGATTGATCAGGTTATTCATTTCGACGGCATATTCCAAAGGCAGTGCCTTGGATACCGGTTCGACGAAGCCCCGGACGAGCATAGCCCGCGCCTCATCTTCGCTGAGGCCGCGGCTCATGAGGTAGAAGATAGCTTCGTCGGAAATACGGCCGATAGAAGCTTCGTGGCCGAGGTCGATGTTGTCGTTCTTGACGACGATAGCCGGGATCGTATCGGACTGCGACTGTTCGTCGAGCATGAGCGATTCGCAGCTGACGTTGGCCTTGGCACCATCAGCCGGTGGGTTGATGACGACACTGCCGCGATAGATGCAGACGCCGCCGCTCTTGCTGATGGATTTAGAATTGATGTTGCTCGTCGTGTTCGGTGCGTTGTGGACGACTTTCGAACCCGTATCGAGGTACTGGCCCTTGCCGGCAAAGGTGACGCCTGTGAATTCGCAGTGTGCGCCTTCGCCCTGGAGAATACTCATGGGGTAGAGGCACGACGTATGGGAACCGAAGGAGCCCGTGACCCAGTTGATGGTGCCGTTCTTGCCGACGATGGCCCGCTTGGTATTGAGGTTGTACATGTTCTTGGACCAGTTTTCGATGGTCGAATAGGTCAGGGATGCATCGTCGCCGATGAACAATTCGACGCAGCCTGCATGGAGGTTGGCGACATTGTATTTCGGAGCGGAACAGCCTTCGATGAAGTGGACTTTCGCGCCCTTTTCGACGATGATCATCGTGTGTTCAAACTGGCCTGCGCCCGGCGCATTGAGGCGGAAATAACTCTGCAGCGGGATGGAGACGTCGACACCGGCCGGGACGTAGACGAAGGAGCCACCGGACCAGACGGCACCGTGCAGGGCGGCGAACTTGTGGTCCGTCGGCGGGACGAGCTTCATGAAATGAGCCTTGACGATGTCTTCATATTTTTCCAAGGCCGTATCGAAGTCGGTATAGACGACGCCCTGCTGGACCAGTTCGTCCTGGATGCTGTGGTAGACGACTTCCGAGTCGTACTGGGCACCGACGCCGGCGAGGGACGTCTTTTCGGCTTCCGGGATACCCAGGCGGTCGAAGGTGTCTTTAATGTCATCGGGGACGTCGTTCCAGTCAGCTTTCATCTGAGCGTTCGGGCGGACATAAGTGACGATGTTGTCCATGTCGAGTTCGCTGATGTCCGGGCCCCAGTCGGGATATTCCATGTGGTTGAAGATATCCAGCGATTTGAGGCGGAAATCGAGCATCCACTTCGGTTCGTGTTTCTTTTCCGAAATTTCACGGACGATGTCTTCCGTCAGGCCGGCATCGGTCTTATAGGAATAGGTAAAATCTTTCTTAAAGTTATACATGTTGCCGAAGTCGGCGAAGGTATCGATCTTCTGGCGTTCTTCAGCGATTTTTTCTTCTTTCTGTTCGACCAGTTTTTCTTTTTCCTGATCGACCAGCTTTTCTTTATTATCAGCCATAGCTGTACCTCCTACTATCCTTTGTATGCGTCGTAGCCGTTGGCTTCAATAGCCTGGATGAGCGATGCATCGCCGGTCTTGACGATCTTGCCGTCGATGAGGATGTGGACGAAATCCGGTTTCAAGTGCTGCAAGATTTCACTGTGATGGGTAATGACCAGGATGGAATTGTTTTCATTATGGTACTTGGATACCGTATCCGATACGATACGGACGGCATCGACGTCGAGGCCCGAGTCGATTTCGTCGAGCATGGTCAGTTTCGGTTCAAGCATGCACATCTGAAGGATTTCCGTCTTTTTCCGTTCGCCGCCGGAGAAGCCGTCGTTGACATAGCGTTCAGCATAGGACTTATCCATCTTCAGCTGTTCCATCTGGGCGTGGAGCTTCTTACGGAAGGGCATGATGCGCTGCTGCTGCCCCGATACGGTACTCTTGGCGTTGCGGATGAAGTTTTCAACGGAAATGCCCTGGACGGCGATAGGCTGCTGGAAGGCCATGAAGATGCCTGCTTTGGCGCGTTCATTGACGGGAGCTTCCGTAATATCTTTGCCTTCAAAGAAGATCTTGCCGGCTGTGACGACGTATTTCGGGTTGCCCATGATGGCATTGAACAGCGTCGATTTGCCGGCGCCGTTGGAACCCATGATGACATGTGTTTCGCCTGTGTTGATCGTCAGGTCGAGGCCTTTGAGGATTTCTTTGCCTTCGACAGCGATGTGCAAGCCTTCTACTCTTAATAATTCACTCATCAGTATCACTCCTACATAAGTTATACGTTTCACCTCTCCCCTGCGCAACAGGACAGAGCGCGAATTTTTGTATTGATAAAGTGTACCATTTAGATACACTTACTGGACTGTTCTTAATGTACTCCATAAACGCCACAAAGTCAACCTATTTAGTAGCGTTTCTGGTTATTTTTTATCAAATTTATTATGCATCCACCGGGCCCGGGCCTTGCTATGCATCCATACCTGCATGACACAGACGGCGACAGCTGCCGCCAGCAGGCCTAGAAGACCTGCCGACGGGCCGTCGACGACGATGGCATAGAGTAAATAGGCATAGACGACGATCCATAAGAAGACCTTGAGCTTCATGAGCTTGGTCAGCTTATTCACAGGCGCCGCATCCTTCACAATTTTCTTCCGGGTCCCCGAAGAGGCGGGCTTTCTGGCCGCGCATAGCCAGGACGGCCTGGATGTACATGGCACATTCGATGCGCTTCTTCTGGATCTTGCAGCTCAGTTCATACGGTGTCTGGATGTTGCCGCCGTACTTGATGTTATTGGCATGGCAGCCGCCGCTGCAGAAGAACTTGGCCCAGCAGTCGCAGCAGATGGGCTTGTTGAGGACGTGCATGTCGCGGAAGAGCGGCGGCAGTTCCGTATTGGTCACGCCGTCATAGACGTTGCCGATGACATAGTCGTCCTGGCCGACGAACTGATGACAGGGATAGATGTCGCCGTTGGGGACGACGCACATGTATTCATGGCCGGCACCGCAGCCGCGCAGGCGCTTGGCGATACAGGGACCGCGATAAAGGTCCATGATGAAGTGGTAGTAAATGAAGGGTCGGCCTTCATCCATGCGTTTCAGGTAAAAATCGGCCAGGCGGTCGTATTCTTCATAAATGCGGGGCAAGTCGTCATCGGTGATGGCATAGGACAAGTCGTCGCCGACGACGGGTTCCATGGACAGGCCTTCAAAGCCGAGGTCGGCCATGTGTTCTACGTCTTTGGTGAAATCGAGGTTGTATTTTGTATACGTCCCGCGGACGTAATATTCTTCACCGTTGCGGTGTTTCGCCGCATAGACCTGATTGTCAGCACAGGTCTTGTACGAGCCGTGACCGCCGGCATCGGGACGCATGCGGTCGTGGACTTCCGGACGGCCGTCGAGACTCAGGATGAGGCTAATGTGATTATCCGTCAAATACTTGACCTTGGCCGGGTCGAGGAGCATGCCGTTCGTCGTCAGGGACAGCTTGAAGACTTTATCGTGGATTTTTTCCTGTTCCCGGATGTATTCGATGGTCTGCTTGACGACGCCGAAGTTCATCAGCGGTTCGCCACCAAAGAAGTCGATTTCGCAGTGCTGGCGTTTGCCTTCGGTGCTCTTGATGAGCAGGTCGACAGCGTGTTTGGCTACGTCGAAGCTCATGAGTTCCCGCTTGTGCGTATCGTAATCGCCCTGGGAGGCAAAGCAGTATTGACAGCGCAGGTTGCAATCGTGGGAAATGTTCAGGCAGAGCGATTTGATGACCGGTTCTTCTTCGGCGACGACCTTGAAGTTTTCCGTCATCGGTGCAAAGAGCATTTCCTTTTCGATGAGCTCATCCAGTTCGCCCAGGGTTTCGTCCAAATCCTTTTTATCGTACGTCCCGGCAAAGGCCTGATAGACAGCGTCTTTATTGGTACCGTCATAGACGTCGAGGACATCGTAGGTCATCTTGTCGATGACGTTGATGATGCCGCTGTTGACGTCGAGGAGCATGTACGTCCCGTTCTGACAGTATTTATGAATCATTGGTTTAATTTCAGCCATGAATAATGTTTCCTCCATACAAAAAGAAGGGGGTGCCGCGTGAGCGACGCCCCTTTTCCTTCACGTAACTTATTTTGTGCAGATCTGATTGCCAACAGTGCAAGAAGTTTTGCAAGCGGACTGGCAGGACGTCTGGCATTCGCTGCAGCCAGCGTGCTGTGCCGTCTTCTGGATCGATTCTGTGTTGATCGTAATGATGTGTTTTGCCATGATATTCACCTCGCTATCAATGATTATTCCTTATTTTACCACATTCTCGGTGATTCTACAATATGACAGGATTACAAGAGTTTGAAGCCTTCAAAGAAGAAATTCTTGCCCATGCTGATGACGATGGACCGTTCATCGAATACGTCATTGGTATCGAAGAATACGTCGAAGCCTTTCTTATAAGTAGCATAAATCGAAGTGATGCGACTTAAATAACTGCGGATTTCCTCGGCTGTCACTTCCGGTTCTCCGTCAGAGCGCCATTTCTTGTTCTTGAAATTCGCAATCAGCGGCGCATGAGCGATGACACGGGAGCGGTGCGCCAAAACCCAGTTCCAAACTTCTTCACCGTACTGCTGTGCTTCCTCTTCATGACCTTCTTCGAGGCCATCGAGGGTAAACAGGACAGGCCGGCCTTCGTACATGATTTCATCCATGTAACTGCCTTTGACATATTTTAAATTCACAGAAGCACCCCCTGCAAAATCATGTGAAACATGACGAATATTTATGTCTAACAGTAATCATTGTATCGTGCTTCCGGGATATTGTCAATAAAAAGGTCCTGTCGCTATGCGACAGGACCTTTTTAGCAGTTAGCCGTTAGCAGCTAGCAGTTCGTAGGGCCGTCCCAAAGGCCCGCCCAGATATTTGGAGCCAAACTACAAACTATAAAGAGAAAGGGACCGCACACGATAGAATAAACATTCGTGCGACAGTCCCTTTTAAGCGGCTAGCAGCTAGCTGCTAGTTTGTTAGTCCATTTTTACGAAAGCGTCTTTATCAGCGCCGCAGGTCGGACATACCCAATCTGCCGGGAGATCAGCGAATTTCGTGCCAGCTGCGATACCGTTATCTGCATCGCCTTCAGCTTCGTCATAAATGTAACCACAAATACTGCATTCGTACTTATCCATGTTCTTTTCCTCCTGAATCAACGTATTAACGAATAATTCTTATTAATTATTTTGACACGTTTATAATATCATATTGGTCCAAAAAAAGCAAGATTATTTTATGACTTATTTTGCCTGTCTGCCCATATTGATATCAATGATGCCCGACGAATACGGTGCTACCTCATACTGGCCAAAGACGAAGTGGATATTGCGGCTCTTGTCGAGATAGAAATTCTTCGGGTCTTCTGTCAGACCGTTGAAGTACGTCGACAGGACGTGGCCGCTCAGGGTCAGTTTATTGGTGATTTTCTTGAGGGTGAAATACTTTTCATCGCCCGGTTTAACCAGGTCACGCCAGTTGGTGATGCGCTTGCCCGTCGCCATATCGAAGACGACGCCGGTCTTCCAGCTGGTCGGATGGGCAGCCCTGTCGAAATAGAGATAGCCTTCATCGAGGAAGGACAAATATTTGCCATCGTTCAAGGTGACGGTATAGGTCTTCTCTTCCGTCAATTTGACGCCTTTATTGCCCTGCTGGTCGAAAAAGGTCTTGGCCTGCTGCTGCTCATCGGCAAAATACTGGGCTATCAGCTGGGCAGCTCCGGCATTTTCCGTCATCGTGATGGACGGGTATTGGATACTGAGGACGCTGCCATCGCTGTGAGTATACACGGCTTTGGGCGCATCCTGGATGACGGCCGGCGAAGCGGCCATGGCGGCGGCCCCCATGAGCCAGGCGCCGCATAAAACGGTGAGGACTTTCTTTTTCATCATCATAATCCCTCCTCTTTCATTTCTTTCTATTATATCATATCTATTGGGTCAATTTCCTCTTTTCATCCGTCCCCAGGCGAAAGAAATAATAGACATTTTCCGCAGCCTGGCGGTTCATGCCCGGCACGGCAGCCAGTTCGTCAATGGAAGCGGTCTTCATGTCGGCCAGCGTCTTGAAAGCCGTCCACAAGGCCTTGCGCCGCTTGGGCCCGATGCCTTCGACGTGGTCCAGGATGGATACGAGACTGCGCTTACCCCGCAGGTGACGGTGATAGGTAATGGCAAAGCGGTGGGCTTCGTCGCGGATGGCCTGCAGCAGCTGGAGTTCCGGCGTGTGATGGCTGAGGATGATGGAATCGCTGCGGCCTTCGACGAAGACTTCTTCGATGCGCTTGGCCAGACTGATGACCGGCGCTTCGCAGCCAGCCTGGCGGATGACCGGCAGGGCCGCATGGAGCTGGCCTTTGCCGCCGTCGATGATGATCAGGTCCGGCACGGGCCAATCCTTTTCGCCATAGCGCCGTTCCATGATTTCCGCCATGGACTTAAAGTCATCAGGCTTGCCCTGGACGGTCTTCAGCTTGAAGCGGCGATACTCTTTCTTAGCCGGCTGACCGTGCTCGAAGACGACCATCGAGGCCACGGTCTCTATCCCCTGGGTATGGGAAATATCGAAGCACTCCATGCGCTCCGGCAGGCAGGGCAGATTGAGGATGCGCGCCAGGCCTTCGACGGCACCGGTCGTCTTGTCTACGTCGTGCTGCCATTGCAGGCGTTTCTGTTCCAACAGGCCGACTGCATTTTCGGAAGCCATGTCCAGGAGCTGTTTCTTCGGCCCCCGCTGGGGAATGACGACGGTCACTTTCCTGCCCTTCTGCTGGCTCAGGCGGCGTTCGCAGCCGTCCAGGTCTTCCAGGGCCGGCACGACGATTTCTGACGGGATGAAGGTCCCGTCGCTGTAATACTGATCGACGACGGCTTCCATCAGAGACGGCACGTCGTCATCGCTGCTGTTGTCCAGGGAAAAGGTCTCCCGTCCCATGAGCTTGCCCATGCGGACCGTATAGATCTGGACGCACGTCTGTCCGGCCTGGCGGGCCAGGCCGATGACGTCCATATCGCCGCCAGCCGTATTGACGATGTTCTGCTGTTCCTGGATGACGGCAATGGCCTTGATCTGGTCGCGGTACATGGCGGCCTTTTCGAATTCCATGGCTTCCGCAGCGTCTTCCATTTTCTGCTGCAGCGACCGGGAAACGCCGCTGTCCCGGCCTTCGAGGATGTCCAGGGACTGGCGGACCCGGGCCCCGTAGTCGGCTTTGGTAATATAGTGGACGCACGGCGCATCACAGTGGTGCAAGTGATATTGCAGGCACGGCCGGTCTGTCGGCATGGTCCGGCACGAGCGGATATGATAGGCCCGCTGCATGAGCTTTAGGACGCGGTGGACTGCCGTCGAGTCGGCAAAGGGCCCGAAATAGCGGGCGCCGTCGCGGCTGACGCGGCGGGTCATGAAGATGCGCGGATAATCTTCCTGGACAGTGACCTTGATATAAGGATAGGTCTTGTCGTCGCGGAGCATGATATTGTAATGGGGATGGTATTTCTTGATGAGCGTATTTTCCAGGATGAGGGCTTCCATTTCCGTGGCGACGACGATGGTTTCCAAATCGGCGGCATGACTGACCATGGCCGCTACTTTCGGCGCCCTGTTGGCATCGTGGCGGACGTAACTGGTCACGCGGTTGCGCAGGTTGACGGCTTTGCCGACGTAAATGATTTTGCCCTTTTCATCCTTCCAGAGATAGACGCCGGGCTGGGTTGGCAGGTTGCGGACTTTTTCCCGGACGGCATCACTGACGGCCATGGCTTATACCCCCTTCTTGCCGGCCATGAGGGCCTGGGTCCGTTCCAGGACGGGCTTGAGGAACTGACCCGTATAGGATTCCGGTACCTGGCAGATTTCTTCGGGCGTCCCCGTGGCGACGACCGTACCGCCGCCGTCACCGCCTTCGGGGCCGAGGTCGATAAGGTAGTCTGCCGTCTTGATGACGTCCAGGTTGTGTTCGATGACGACGACCGTATCGCCGCCGTCGACGAGCATCTGCAAGACATCCATGAGCTTGTGGATATCCGCCGTGTGCAGGCCCGTCGTCGGTTCGTCGAGGATATACAGGGTCCGGCCGGTACTGCGCTTGGACAATTCCGTCGCCAGCTTGACCCGCTGGGCTTCGCCGCCGGACAGGGTCGTCGCCGGCTGGCCCAGGCGGATATAGCCCAGGCCGACTTGCTGCAGCGTCTTCAGCTTATTGACGATGCGCGGGATGTTTTCAAAGAACTGGCAGGCGTCGTCGACAGTCATGTTGAGGACGTCGGAAATATTCTTGCCCTTGTATTTTACTTCCAGCGTTTCCCGGTTATAGCGGGCGCCGTGGCAGACTTCACAGGGAACGTAGACGTCAGGCAGGAAGTTCATTTCGATGCGGATGATGCCATCGCCTTTGCAGGCTTCACAGCGGCCGCCTTTGATGTTGAAGCTGAAGCGGCCGGCCTTGTAGCCCCGGACCTTGGCTTCTGCCGTCTGGCTGTAGAGCTGGCGGATAGAGTCGAAGACGCCCGTATACGTCGCCGGATTGGACCGCGGCGTCCGGCCGATAGGCGACTGGTCGATGTTGATGATCTTGTCGATGTATTCAACGCCTTTCAGGGCCTTGAACCTGCCCGGCCGGTGCGGCGTGCCGTAGACGGCTTCGGCCATGCCCTTGTAGAGGATTTCATTGACCAGCGTCGACTTGCCCGAGCCGGACACGCCGGTGACGACGGTCAGGGTCCCGATGGGGATGGAGACGTTTATATGTTTTAAATTGTGCTCAGCTGCGCCGATGATTTCCAAAAAGGTGCCATTCCCCTGGCGCCGTTCTTGCGGAACGGGGATATACTTGGTCCCCTTCAGATACTGGCCCGTCAAAGACTGAGGGCAGGCCATGATGTCATCGGCCGTGCCTTGGGCGACGATAGTGCCGCCGTGTTCCCCTGCTTCCGGTCCGATATCGACGATATAATCGGCAGCACGCATGGTGTCTTCATCGTGTTCGACGACGATGAGCGTATTGCCCAGGTCGCGCAGGCGCTTGAGAGCTTCCAGGAGCTTGTCGTTGTCCCGCTGGTGCAGGCCGATGGACGGTTCGTCCAGGATATAGAGGACGCCGACCAGACCCGACCCGATCTGGGTGGCCAGGCGGATACGCTGAGCTTCGCCGCCGGACAGGGTGCCAGCCGTCCGCGACAATGTCAGGTAGTCTAGGCCGACAGTCTGCAAGAAGTTCAGGCGGGCCTTGATTTCCTTAAAGATCTGTTTGCCAATAAGCTGCTGTTTTTCCGTCAATTTCAAGTTATCGAAAAAGGGAATCATGTCGCTGACGGGCAAATCCGTCAATTCGGCGATGTTCAGGCCGCCGATCTTGATGGCCAGCGCTTCGTGGCGCAGGCGCGCACCGTGGCACGTCGAGCAGGGCTTGACAGTCATGAACTGGCCGAACTGGTCGCGCATCATGTCCGACGAGGCTTCGCGGTAGCGGCGGCGGACCATGGGCAGGATGCCTTCAAAGGCCGTGGCGAACTGCTTCACTTCGCCGCGCAGGTTCTCGTATTCAAAGACGCACGTATCGTCTGAGCCGTTCATGAGTTTTTCCTGCAATTCTTCCGGCAAGTCATCGTAGCAGTTATCCAAGGTAAAGCCGTAAGGCCGCAGCAGGCCGCCGAGCTGGCGCATGAACCACGAATCGGGGTTGCTGCTGAGGGCCGCTACGGCGCCGTCGGCAAAGGATTTTTTGTGGTCCGGCAGGACCAGATGCGCGTCGACTTCCATGGTGCTGCCAATGCCTGAGCAGGCCGGGCAGGCGCCGAAGGGGCTGTTGAAGGAAAAGAGGTGGGGTTCGATTTCCGGCAGGCTGACGTGGCAGTCCGGGCAGGCGAAGTGCAGGCTGAAGGTCAGGACCTCTTTTGTCGCCATGCGGAAAATATGGACGATGCCATCGGCCAATTTAGCCGCCGTTTCCAGGGAATCCGTCAGTCGCGTCAAGATACTGTCCTTGATGACCAGGCGGTCGATGATGACGTCGATGGTATGCTTTTTATTTTTATCCAGGGGGATATCGTCGGACAAGAGATAGACTTCGCCGTCGACGCGGACGCGGACATAGCCGTCTTTGACCAGCCGGGCCAGGAGCTTCTGATGAGTCCCCTTTCGCCCGTCGGCGACAGGCGCCATGACCATGACCTTCTCGCCTTCGCCGAGGGCCATGACGGCATCGGCCATCTGCTCGATGGTCTGCTGACGGATGGGCTTACCGCATTTCGGGCAGTAGGCCTCGCCGACACGGGCGTAGAGCAGGCGCAGGTAATCGTAGATTTCCGTGACCGTCCCTACTGTCGACCGGGGATTGCGGCTCGTCGTCTTCTGGTCGATGGAAATGGCCGGCGACAAGCCTTCGATGTAATCGACGTCGGGCTTATCCATCTGGCCCAGGAACTGCCGGGCATAGGCCGACAACGATTCGACATAGCGGCGCTGGCCTTCGGCATAAATCGTATCAAAAGCCAGGGACGACTTGCCCGAGCCGGACAGCCCCGTAAAGACGACGAGCTTGTCCCGGGGAATCTTGACGTCGATATTCTTTAAATTGTGCTGACGTGCACCTTTGATGACAATATATTTATCTTGCACTTCGTGCCTCCCATTTGAGTTTGAAGTTTGATGTCTGAAGTTTGATGTAAAAAGCCCGTCGCGACCTGCGACCTGTGACCTGCGGCCTGCGTTCTATCTTTTTTTCGCATCCGGCCGCTTTATCTTGCGGCAGTAGCGGCGCTTGGGCATGTCTTCGCCCTGCATGTCTTTAGGCAGGGTATCATCGTGGCTCATATCGGCCAGCTGCTGGCGCAATTGGCCCAGGCGGTCGCGCAGTTCGGCGGCTTTTTCAAATTCCAGGTTCTTCGACGCCTCTTTCATCTGCAAGGTCATGGTCTTGATGACTTTGTTCAGGGCCTCGCGGGTCATCTTGCCGCCTTTCCTTCCCTTCTGGCTGCCATAGGCCGCTTCCGTTTCGGCGACTTTCGTCAGTTCGATGAGGTCGACGACGTCTTTTTTGACCGATTTCGGCGTAATGTGATGTTTTTTATTATATGCATCCTGGATTTCCCGGCGCCGCTGCGTTTCTTCCATAGCCTTGGCCATGGAGTCGGTAATCTTGTCGGCATACATGATGACCTGTCCATGGACGTTTCGCGCCGCCCGGCCCATAGTCTGGATAAGCGACGTTTCTGAACGCAGGAAGCCTTCTTTATCGGCATCGAGAATAGCTACCAGCGAGACTTCCGGCATATCCAGGCCTTCGCGCAGGAGGTTGATGCCGACCAGGACGTCGAAGACGCCGGCCCGCAGGTCGCGGATGATGTCGGCCCGTTCGATGGTGGCGATATCCGAATGGAGATAGCGCACGCGGACGCCCATTTCCTTCAGGTAATCCGTCAGGTCTTCAGCCATCTTCTTGGTCAGCGTCGTCACCAGGACGCGTTCGTCCTTTTCCGTGCGCTTGCGGATTTCACCCAACAGGTCATCCATCTGGCCGGCAATGGGATGGACTTCCACTTTCGGATCCAACAGGCCCGTCGGCCTGATGATCTGCTGGGCCAGATTGGTCTGGACTTCCATTTCATAAGGGCCAGGCGTAGCACTGACGTAGACAATCTGGTTGATGCGTTCGACGAATTCCTCGAATTTCAACGGCCTGTTATCCAAAGCCGACGGCAGGCGGAAGCCGTATTCGATGAGGTTTTCCTTGCGCGACCGGTCGCCGGCGTACATAGCCCGCAGCTGCGGCAGGGTGACATGCGATTCGTCGACGAGGATGAGGAAGTCATCGGGGAAATAGTCGAGGAGCGTATACGGCGCCTGACCGGGCTTGCGGCCGGCCAGGTGGCGCGAATAGTTTTCGATGCCTGAGCAGTAGCCCATTTCTTCCATCATTTCCATGTCATAGCGCGTGCGCTGTTCCAGCCGCTGAGCTTCCAGCAAATGGCCGCCGTCTTTCAGCACTTTCAGCCGTTCGTCCAATTCCTGGCGGATCGTCCCCAGGGCCCGTTCCATCTTGTCCCTGGTCGTGACATAATGGCTGGCCGGATAAATGGCGACGTGCTTGCGCTCGGCAATGACTTCGCCTGTCAGGACGTCGACTTCCGTGAGCCTGTCGATTTCATCGCCGAACATTTCGATGCGGATGATGGAGTTATCGAAGGCCGCCGGAAAGACTTCGATTGTATCGCCGTGGACGCGAAAGGTCCCGCGTTCGAGGTTCATGTCGTTGCGGCTGTACTGGATATCGACGAGCTTGTGCAGTATTTCTTCCTGCGGCTTTTCCTGCCCCAGTCGCAGGGATACGACGAGTTCACTGTAGTCTTCCGGGTCGCCTAAGCCGTAGATACAGGAAACGGAAGCGACGATGATGACATCGCGCCGTTCAAAGAGGCTCATCGTCGCCGAGTGGCGCAATTTATCGATTTCATCGTTGATGGATGCGTCTTTCTCGATGTACGTATCTGTCGAGGCGATATAGGCTTCGGGCTGATAGAAGTCGTAATAACTGACGAAATAACCGACTTCGTTATCGGGAAAGAATGACTTGAATTCACTGCACAGCTGGGCAGCCAGGGTCTTATTGTGGGCAATGACCAGGGTCGGTTTCTGGACGGCTTCGATGAGCTTGGCCATAGTGAAGGTCTTGCCCGTCCCGGTAGCCCCGACGAGAACCTGGGCCCATTGGCCGGAACGGATGCCGTCTGCCAGAGAGGCGATAGCTTCGGGCTGGTCGCCCATAGGTTCATAAGGGGCGACGACGTGGAAAGGGTGGGACGTATCGTAATCTTTATTGTAATGGGACATATCCATAAGCGTTACCTCTTTTTCGGCCCTTTCTTCCAATTCTTATACAAAGACCAGGGCCAGAGAACCGTAACCAGGACGGTAAAGGCAAAGCCTGCGTCCGACCAGTTGCGGGTGAATAAGACAAAATAGGACCAGGCCAGGGCAGCAAAGCCGACGAGGTACAAGACCCAGGTTCTCCGGTCCAGACCGTGAGCGGGTCCTTTCTTCTTTTTTGGCTGTACCATTGCGGCTGTCCCTTCCGGAACGGCTGCAATATTCCTGGCTTTTTTGCGCCGATTCTTGCGTGACATAATAATCCCCCTTATTTATTGACGATTTTCCCGATATTCTTCAATTCAATGGACAAGGTCCCATCAGGGTTGTTGATGAATTGGATGAAGTCGGTATTTTCGATATATTCCGACGGAAAAGTAATCTCGATGCCCGTATCGGTCTTGATTTTATGGCTGCGGCCGGCTTTCTGGGCATATTCCTTTTCGATGGCTACGGCTTCAGGCAGTTTCGCTTCTTTGACTTGTTCTTCAAATTCCCGCTGCAGGACCGGCGAATCGCCGAAGACGTCGCTGCCCAGGTCCTGCGGCGAGAAGGAATCGGCCGTTTCGGCATTTTCCACCAGATAGGTCTTGGCTTTGGATAAGGCTTCGACCGTGCTGGCGCCGTGTTCTTCCGCTACTTTTTCGGCAATCTTGCTGACGACCTTCACGGCTTCCTTGCTGGAAATGACCGACGTGCACTGCAGGAGCTTGTCCGGCAGGAGGTAGACGTCTTCGCCGTCCATTTTCCGCTTCTTGTCGACGAAATGGATAGAAAAATCGTTCAGGCGGATGAGGGCATAGGCCTCGGCTTTCTGCGCCGTCCCGGGCAGGATGGCGTAATGTTTGATGAGCTTGTTGTAGACCGTCCCTTCGTCGTCGAGGATCTGATGGGTATAGGCCGTCTTGTTGTCCAGCATGAGGATGCCCAGGTTGCGGACATCGTCGTCATCCTGGAAGTCGATGACCAGGAGGTCTGTCGATTCCGGTTCATCACAATGGGACACGAGCTGGTAGAGCTCGCGGGCGATCTGGGACGCCAAATCGTCGAAAGTCAGGGTCCCGTCGACGAGGGCCTGCAATTTCATCTGAAAGGCGCTGGTCGCATAGAAGACGCCCGTCTTCTGGGCGGCATCGCCGATGATGCGGTTCAGCCGCTTGCTGACGTATTCGTAGACGACATCACTGCTGAAATCGAGGTCCTTCTGGGATACGATGCAGACGTTGGTATTGAAATCAAAAATATGGAGTACAGCGGTATTGATCATCATAATGGGCATTCATCCTTTACGCTTGTTTTCGTAATTCAAAGACACTGGCCTCACGGGAACAGAGGACGCGGAAAGGCAGCCAGTGGCCTGTGCCGCGGTTGACATAGCCCCGGCAGTCCCCCTTCTGGAACATACCGCGGAGGTACTTGAAGCCCAGGGCCGTGACCAAGGGCGCAATGGGCGCGAACTGGGCGCCGTGCGTATGGCCGCACAAGGTCAGGGGGATGTGATGGGCAAAGCCTTCGTCGATAAAGGCCGAATGATGGGCCAGCATGACGACAAAAGCATCTTCCGGAACCTTAGCCAGCGTTTCCCGGACATACTGTTCCCGTTCTTTGGCAAAGGCTTCATCACCCTTGGCAAAGCTGTAATCAGTGGCGGCGATATAAAAAGACCGGCCGTCGCGGCCATTGCAGCCCCTCAGGCCCTGGCCGCAGCCGCGGCTGGCCTGGAAGGCGGAATTGCGCAGTACCCGGACCGGCGTGTCATCGAGCATGGCTGTAATCGCATCGAAACTGCGGTAATACTCGTGATTGCCATAGCAGAAGTCGATGCCGTCAGGGAAGCGGCTGGCATTGGCTTTGAGGATGGCCTGGGCCTTGGGCAGCAGGGCCAGTTCATCGATGAGGTCGCCTGTGATTTCCAGGCGGTTCACGCCCTGTGCCGCTACGGCATCGAGGGCTTCCTGCAATCGCCGGGGACTGAAAAAGAGCCCCATGTGCAGGTCAGAGAGCTGGCCGATTTTATAGCCGTCGAGATAATCGGGCAGGTTCTTGTATTTCAAGACATGGTAGGTCGTATCCAAATCGCGTTCGCCCAAGAGATTGCCCGCTCCGCTGGTGGCGAAAGCCGCCACGGGGATCAGCGCCGCCAGGCCTTTGAGGAAAGACCGGCGCGTCACGCCCGACGAGCGCCGTTGACGCCGACGCCCTCTCCGGCGGCGCCGGGGCCGGCAGAAAAAGCGGGCTATGGCGACGACGACCAGGCAGGGAAAGGCCAAGAGACAGGCCAGCAGCCAGATCAGGCCGGCCATGGCCTTGCCGTCATAGAGACCTTCCCAGCCCGACGCGATGAGGCCGGGAAAGAGGTCTTCATAATGGTAGAGACCGGCTGCCGATAAGACGGCCAGCAGCAACGTCCCCAGGAGCAGCAGCCAGCGATGACCCGTGCGGACGACATAATCCCATAACAGCGCCGCGACGACGCAGATACAGGATGTAATGACCATGAAGTTAATAAAGAAAAGACCTTTCATCAATTATACCATGGCAGTGATCTTGCCGTGCGGTCCGGCCCAGGGCAAGGACGCGTAGTCCTTGCAGTCGATCCACTGCCAATCCTCCTCTTCTCCGAGTTTTCCCCGGGTGATATGGCCTTCATAGACCGTCATCTGCCAGGTCTTATGCGAAAAAACGCTCTTCAGGGAGCCTACAGGCTGGTCATCGACGGCCAGAGTCAGCCCTTTTTGCGCCAAGAGCTGACCGACGGCGGCGATGCCTGCCTCCCCCTTCCCCAGGGCATTGGGGAATTCCCACATCGACGCCAGGAGCCCTTTGGGCGGACGGCGGTGGACGAGCCACTGGTCCCCATGGCGGACGACGACGACGGTAATTTCTTCGACAGGCGATTTCTTCTTGACCAGCCGGATGGGCAGATCACATTCTTTCCCAGCCCGGTGAGCCAGGCAGAGCCCTTGCAAAGGACAGTCCGGACAGCGGGGATGCTTGGGGATACAGACCATGGCCCCTAAGTCCATGAGGGCTTCGTTAAAGGTCCCTGGCGCTTCGTCGGGAAGCTGTTCTTCTACGAGAGCCGTGATTTTCTTCTTGACCGGCGTCGACAAGATATTCTCTTCAATATCGTAAAGGCGGGCAAAGATGCGCAGGACGTTGCCGTCGACAGCGGCTTCCTTCTGACCGTAAGCCAGGCTTAAAATGGCGCCGGCTGTATAATCGCCAACGCCTTTCAGGGACTGTACGTCTTTTTTATTTTCCGGCACATGGCCGCCGTATTTGGCCTGTACTTCCTGGACCGCTTCATGGAGGTTGCGGGCCCGCGAGTAGTACCCCAAGCCCTGCCACTGCCGCAGGACTTCATCCTGGGAAGCCGCCGCCAGGGCGGGAATGGTCGGGAAATGGTCCATCCAGCTGTCATAATAGGGCCGGACGGTTTCGACTTTCGTCTGCTGCAGCATGATTTCCGACACCCAGACCTTATACGGATCCCGCGGCGATTCGTCGCGCCAGGGCAGGTCCCGGCCATGGGCGGCAAACCAGTCGAGGAGCAACGGGCTCCAATGTTCTTTCTTTATATCCATATAAATAAGCCTCTTTCTTTCTACACTATTATCTACTAGTATAGAAATCAAGAGGCTTTTTGTCAAACACGCGTTCTCTCAAGTTTCATCACGTTTCCGAACGGATGCCGTCGCGGAGATGCAGGTCCTCTTTCTTGGGCTGCACGGCTTTACGTCCTTTCTGATACTTTTCATACTGCTGCAACATTTTCCATTCGCGGAAATTGGCTGCCATAATCCTTTCCATTCGCCATACATACATAAGGAGGCCCCCTCTCAAGATACGATATGATTAAAAACAGAAAAGACAACGACATCATTCATGACATCGTTGTCTTTTCTTTGTCTTCATTATACTGCTATTTTATCTCTTGTCAAGGGACTAATATATTTCAACAAGATAGTTTATAGTGCAGAGTTTGTAGGCTAGCACCTAACAGCTAACCGCTAGCTGCTGGCCGTGTACCAGGCGGGCCGCCTACGAGCTCCTATATCCGATGCAAATGTTTCAGGGATAAATCCAGGATGGGCGCGGAATGGGTCAAGGCGCCGCTAGAAATGTAATCGACGCCGATATCGGCCAGGGCGGCGATATTTTCTTTGGTCACGTTGCCGGAACATTCCGTTTCAGCCCGGCCGGCGATGATGGCTACGGCTTCTTTCATCATGTCGTGGCTCATGTTATCCAGCATGATGATGTCCGCCCCGGCTTCGACGGCTTCGCGGACCATGTCCAGCGTTTCCGTTTCGACTTCGATCTTGCGGACGAAAGGCGCATAGGCTTTGGCCATGGCAATAGCCTTGGCCACGCCGCCGGCAGCACTGATGTGGTTGTCCTTGAGGAGGACGCCGTCTGATAAGTTGTAGCGGTGATTCTTGCCGCCGCCGACGGTGACGGCGTATTTTTCAAAGACCCGCATGTTCGGCGTCGTCTTGCGCGTATCGACGAGGGTCATCCCCGTCCCTTCCAGCAGGGATACGACCTGGTGGGTATAGGTCGCAATGCCGCTCATGCGCTGCAAATAGTTCAGGCCTACCCGTTCGGCCGACAAGATGGCCCGCATACTGCCGACGACTTTGGCCAGTTTCTGGCCTTTATGGACTTCATCGCCATCTTTGACGAAGAACTCGAACCAGACCTTGTCGTCCAGCAGAGTAAAGGGCCGGGCAAAGACATCGAGGCCGGCGATGATGCCGTCTTGTTTGCACAGGAGTTCCGCTTCACCCTGGCAGTCTTCCGGTAAAATAGCATTGGTCGTCACGTCTTCACCGGTGATGTCTTCCTGCAGGGCCTGCAGAATCAAGGGATCAGCCTGCAATTTCATGGTTACGCTGTTCATCACATTCACGCTCCCTTTCCATTTCACCTAAGACATGACGGCGGTATTCTTCAGCCAGTGTATCTTCATGACTGCTGATGAAGGCTTCTGACGGCGCACAGGCTTGGGCAAAGTCGGCGGCACTGACTACCTGCTGGGGCTGCTTTTCTGTTTCCACGATGTGCTGGGCTGCGCGCTTGCCGAAGACCAGGCTCTCTAGGAGAGAATTGCTGGCCAGGCGGTTGCGGCCGTGGACGCCATTGCAGCTCGTTTCGCCGACGGCATAGAGATGGTCCATCGTCGTCTGGCTGTACTTGTCGACGTGGATGCCGCCCATGAAGTAGTGCTGGGCCGGCGTGACCGGGACCCAGTCCTTCGTCGCATCGATGCCGTCTTCCAGGCAGCGTTCATAAATGTGCGGGAAATGATGCTTAATGACGTCTTCACCGAGGACGGTCATGTCGAGCCAGACGAAGGGGCGGTCGTCCTTCTTCATCTGCTTGCGGATTTCGGCCGTCATCAAATCGCGGGGCAGGACTTCGTTGGCAAAACGCTGACCGTCTTTGCCGCGCAGCTTGGCCCCTTCACCGCGGACTGATTCAGAAATGAGGAAGCTCCGGCCCGGCTTTTTGGAATAGAGCGACGTCGGATGGATCTGGACGTAGTCGATGTGTTCCAGTTCGACGCCATGGCGCATGGCAATGGCCAGAGCATCGCCAGTGAGATGCGGGAAATTCGTCGAATGGTCATACAAGCCGCCGACACCGCCACTGGCCAGAATCGTTTCATCGGCCTGGATAGCTCGATAGCGGCCCTGGCTGTCGCGGGCAATGATGCCCAGGCAGCGGTTCCCGTCGGTGACGATGTCGACCATAGTCGTAAAATCGCGGATAGTCACATTGGGCAGCTGGCGGACAGCCGCTAAGAGATGGCTGGTGATTTCCTTGCCCGTAATATCTTCATGGAACAAGATACGCGGCCGCGAGTGGCAGCCTTCCCGCGTATAATCGAGAGAGCCGTCGGCCTTACGGGCAAAATCGACGCCGTAGCCGATGAGTTCATTGATGACCGGCCGCGACGAGCGGATCATGATATCGACGGATTCACGCCGGTTTTCATAGTGGCCGGCTTTGAGTGTATCTTCCATGAAACTGTCGTAATCGTCCTTGTCGTGAAGGACGCAGATGCCCCCTTGGGCTAAAAAAGAATCGCTGTTTTCTACTTCATCTTTGGTAATCATCAGGACTCGTTTATCCCGGGGCAGATGCAGGGCGGCAAAGAGGCCGCTGGCCCCGGTACCGACGATGACGATATCTGTTTTTTCTGTTTCCATTGCTATTACCTTCTTCTATTTGGCTAATTCCAGCATCCGTTCCAGCGAACGGACAGCTTTTCCGGCGACATCCGGGTCGACGCGGACTTCATTCGTTTCATCGCGCAGGCAGTCGCGGACTTTTTCCAGCGTGACTTTCTTCATATTGATGCAGTACGCATCTTCCATGGCCGGATAAAAGGTCTTGCCAGGATTGCGCGTTTCTAATTCATAAAAGACGCCGCCTTCCGTACCGATGATGAATTCCTTGGCATCGGACTTGCCGGCATAGTCGATGATGCCCGACGTACTGCCGACATAATCGGCCAGGGCCAGGACTTCTTTGCGGCATTCCGGATGGGCCAGGAACAAGGCCTGGGGATGAGCCGCCTGGACCTGTTTCACATAAGCCGGGTCGACCGTATCATGGCGCGGACAGAAGCCGTCGTTAAGGATAAAATGCTTGTCCGGGACCTGCGTCGATACGTAATGGCCCAGATTCCGATCAGGCGTAAAGAAAATATGCTTGTTCGGCAGTTTCCGGACGATCTTGACGGCATTCGACGACGTGACGCAGACATCGGACACAGCCTTGACAGCAGCCGTCGAATTGACATAGCAGACGACGGCCAGGTCGTCATACTGAGCCCGGACCTTTTCAATCGTCTTTACGTCAGCCATATGAGCCATAGGGCAGCTGGCCGTCGCATCGGGCATGAGGACCTTCTTTTCCGGGTTGAGCATCTTGGCACTTTCCCCCATAAAGTCGACACCGGCAAAGACGATGACCTTGGCATCCGTTTCAATCGCCTTCTTGGCCAGGCCAAAAGAATCACCGACAAAATCTGCATATTCCTGAACTTCATCAGGTACATAATAGTGAGCAAGGATAATAGCCTGCTTCTCTTTTTTCAAAGCAGCAATCTCATCTTCGATATACACCAAACTCCATCCTTTCAGGGAAGAGGTTGCCCCATAAAGACACCTTCATGTGACAACCTCTTTTATTTAAAGTACATAACGGCGCATCATCCCTTGCGGGATAGACCGTTTTTTTGTTTACCCTATTATACCGTATCGGTAAAGATTTGACAATACTGCTGTCAAGACAGTGTAAGGTGTAAAAAAGAGGCTGTCGCATTAAGACAGCCTCTTTTTAGTGGTTAGCCGCTAGTGGCTAAGGGTTAGTGGATGGCTTGAAATTTAAAGTTTTGCTCTGAAAACTACAAACTCCGTATTACAAACTATCACCTTATATCAATTTATTTTGCTTGGCAATTTCAGCGACTGCTTCGATAGAAAGTTTCATGTACCGGGCAATTTGCTCAAAGGATAGACCATCTTTAATCATTTCGAGCGCTGCTTCCCGGTCTTTCCGTTCAGAATTTCGTTTTTCTTGCTCAACGCCTTTTTTTATGCCCTTTTTTATGCCTTTTTCTATACCCTTTTCCAAGCCTTTTTCCATGGCTCTTTCATAGAGTCCTTCACCTAAGTTGCACATAGTCGTGACATCCTCCTTCCCTTTAGCCGTCAAATCAATGTCATATTCATCATGTAAGGCTGTCAGTAGATCTTCTGATTTCATCTTTTTGATTTAACCTCATTGTAGCAAATACCCCCACTTTGTATAACACGAATAAGGTGTCGTCTTATGATTTTTCCATATACAAAAGGGACCTGCCACGACGGTATGGCAAGTCCCTTCAGGATATCAAGATTTCAGCCACGAACCACTAGCCACTAATTACTAACTGCTAGCTCCTACCCATGGATCAAGTCGAGCATGGCGTGAAGTTTGTCGATAGTGTCTGCCGCTTCCTGGCGGACTTCTTCTGGGTCACGGGTGATGCGGGCGACGCCGCTTTCCATGGCAGCTTTGGCAACGGCTGCGGCGACGGCCGGAGCGACGCGTTTGTCGAAGGCGTCGGGGATGACGTGGTCTTCGGCCAGTTCGTCATCGCTGACCAGGGAGGCGATGGCGTAAGACGCAGCCAGTTTCATGTCTTCGTTGATGCTGCGGGCCCGGACGGCCAGGGCGCCGCGGAAGATGCCCGGGAAGACCATGACGTTATTGATCTGATTCGGTGCATCCGACCGGCCAGTGCCGACGACTTTGGCACCGGCCGCTTTGGCAGAGGCGTAGTCCGTTTCCGGGATGGGGTTGGCCATGGCGAAGACGACGGCATCTTCGGCCATGGACTGGATGATTTCCTTAGTAAAAATATGCGGTGCCGATACGCCTAGGAGGAGGTCGGCCCCTTTGACGGCATCAGCCAGGGTACCGTGGGCATGGGACGGATTGGTCAGGGATGCCAGTTCCGCCTGGACCGGGTTCAGGCCTTCCATGCCAGCGTAGAGAATCCCCGGACGGTCGACCATGGTGACGTTCCGAGCTCCGGCGCGGACCAGGAGGCGGCCGATGGAAGCGCCGGCAGCCCCTGCCCCATTAATGACGATACGGGCTGTCTTCAAGTCCTTATGGACATAGCGGAAGGCACCGATAACGCCGGCCAGGGCAGCAATGGCCGTACCGTGCTGGTCATCATGGAAGACAGGGATATCCATTTCTTTTTTCAAGGTCTGTTCGATTTCATAGCATTTCGGCGAGGCAATGTCTTCCAGGTTGATACCGGCGAAAGACGGCTGCAGGCGCTTCACGGTTTCGATGAATTCTTTTGGGTCCTTTGTATCCAGGCAGATAGGAACGGCATTGACGCCGCCAAAGACCTTGAAGAGAATGGATTTCCCTTCCATGACCGGCATGGCTGCTTCTGGGCCGATGTCGCCCAGGCCGAGGACACGGGTCCCGTCCGATACGACGGCGATCATATTGCCACGGCAAGTCAAGTCGAAAGACAAATCCGGGTCCTTAGTGATCTCCCGGCACGGCTGGGCAACGCCAGGTGTATAGAGAATACTCAAGTCGTCGTGGGTCTTGAGGACTTCCCGGGGAATGGTTTCAATAACGCCGTGTTTGCCGCGGCGGATTTTCATGGCTTCTTCATCGAAATTCATGACGCTAAAACTCCTCCTATAACTGTTTATGCATTAAAAATGGCCTGGGGTTCTGTAAATTCCATCATCCCATCTTTGCCGCCTTCACGGCCGATGCCGCTGTCCTTAAAGCCGCCGAAAGGCGCTGTGACGTCGCGCGGGCTGTCGTTGACATAGACGTTGCCCGACAAAATGGCTGCTGCCACCTTCGAGGCTTCTTCCTTGTCCGGTCCCCAGACGGCGGCGTTGAGGCCATAAGGCGTATCGTTGGCAATGGCCAGGGCTTCGCCGACGGTATCATAAGCGATGACGCTGAGGACGGGGCCGAAGATTTCTTCGCGGGCGATGGTCATGTCATTGGTCACGTCCGTAAAGATGACGGGCTTGACATAGTAACCGTGGTCCGGCGCATCCGGACGGCCGCCAGCCAGGAGTGTCGCCCCTTCTTCCAGGCCCTTGGCGATGTAGGCATCGACGGTCTGCCACTGGTCATACGATGCAACAGGACCGACTTTCGTCGTTTCCAGAGCTGGGTCGCCGACAGTATATTCCGGCAGTATCTTCAGCATGAGCTGTTCAATCTGTTCCTTGTCGTCCCGCGGGATGATCAGGCGCGACAAGGCCGTACAGGTCTGGCCACTGTTGAGGAAAATGGAATTGAAGCACATGCGGATAGCCTTTTCGTAGTCTGCCCCCTTCAAGAGGACGAAAGGCGACTTGCCGCCCAATTCCATGCTGATGCGCTTCATCGACCCCAGGGCGCGCTGAGATACCTTGATGCCGGCTGCCGTCGACCCCGTAAAGGATACCATGGCGATATTCGGGTCGTCGCAGATGGCATTGCCGACCTGGCTGCCCCGGCCGGCGACGAGATTGAAGACGCCTTTTGGGAAACCGGCCCGGTCAAAGGCTTCGGCCAGGTAGTACGCCGTCACCGGCGTATGCTGGCTCGGCTTGAGGACGACTGTCGCCCCGACGAGCAGGGCCGGAACGACTTTCTGGATAATCTGCCCTAAAGGATAATTCCACGGCGTGATACAGCCGATGACGCCCAAAGGCCGGCGGTAGACGACGGATTGGGACAGATGTTCGACCAGTGGCAATTCCGGTGCCAAGTCGATATACGACTGGGTCCGCACAAACTGGTAGCCAATATGGTTGGTCCTGGCAAAGGCTACAGGCGCCCCTAATTCCTTGACGACGGCGTCGACGAACTGCGGTTCCAGTCTGATCATCTGGACCAGCAGGTTCTTCATGAAGGTGATGCGGTCTTCCAGCGGCATAGCCGACCAGGCCGGGAATGCTTTGGCAGCCGCCTGGGCAGCGGCAGCGACATCATCGGCACCAGCCGCGGCGACAGTGGCGAAGATTTCTTTCGTCGCCGGATTTTCTACGTCAATATATTGGCCAGACAAGGGCGCAACCCACTGGCCATCGATATATAGTTTTTTCAAATCCATGAAATTACCCCCTTTTACTCGAGATTATTCTTTAATTATAGAGAGAAGTCATTGATTATGCAAGTCGGGGAAAAAAATAGACTGCCTAAAAGGCAGTCTATTTTTAGTGGCTAGTAGGGGCGCCCACGTTGTTATGTGCAATAACATAGTTTACATAAATAGGGGTCTTCCCCCTACTGAAAAAAGTGATACTTTTAGGCATAAGAAGGAGTTGATTCTTATGCCATGGGAAGAAAGGAATGTCA